>Ga0163150_10006708_pt1 | contig 13942 bp, 11 predicted proteins | sample OliLakLV19P2IB_FD_148628 | JGI IMG/M metagenome (GOLD analysis project Ga0163150, IMG submission 148628) | Freshwater microbial mat bacterial communities from Lake Vanda, McMurdo Dry Valleys, Antarctica - Oligotrophic Lake LV.19.P2.IB | ecosystem: Environmental > Aquatic > Freshwater > Lake >...
AGTCACTGCCTTGTCACCTTTCCTGGTCAAACAATACGTGGAGATGATCGATGCCTCTAATCTCTAAAAAAAATCTTGACACGCAATATTGCCTAATCTGTAGGGCTTTCAAGATGAAGCAGCGGCATCCATGCCGCTGCACTTCTAAAAAATGTCCAATTCCCAGTCCCACGGCTTACGCCGTGGGCTAGAAGCTACCGCCCCTTCCAGGGCTCCGGTGCTCGCTCCATAGGTGGTCAGTAGGAAGCGTCCGAAACGCGGCGCACCATGAGTCAAACGCTTCGCTCGACTCGCTCCTGCGTCACCGCGCCTGCGTAGCAATCCGAACGGCAGCATCGGACGAAGGTCCATTCAGATTGGCCAGAAACAAAAAAGGCGGCCCAAGATGGGCCGCCTTTTCTCATTTCGTCCGGAGGGCTGGCCGGTTTGCTTCTTTGAGTTGCAGGTCTCCGTTCATCTCAACCCTGCGCTCCAGCCTACAGCAGCGACGTCGGCCGCCGCGTCCAGTTCTTCCCTTTTTCTTTGGCGATCGATTCCACATCCTTCACATAGGCGCCCGTTTGAGTGAGGACGTGATGCAGATCGTTGCCAAGGCTTATGAAGGTGAACCCCTTGTCGAGAAACTCGCCAACCCTCGAAGTGCCAAACAGAAAGAGACCCAGAATCACGCCATTTGTCTTGGCTTCATTCACCAGTGTCTGTGTGGCTTCCCCCAATTCCGGCGACGTGTACATGTGCGGGAATTCATACTTCTCGTAAAGGCCCATGGACATGCAGAGATCGTTCTGTCCCAGAAAGAGGATGTCCACACCTGGCACGGTCGCAATCTCCTTCATATTTTTGATGCACGAAGCCGTTTCAACCTGCAGGGCAACGATGATGTTCTTGTTGGCATTGCCGACGTAGCCGAGCAAGCCCGCCTTGTTAGTGCTGCGCTGCGGAAAGTAAACCGAGCGCGTGCCTACAGTCGGATAGCGAGCACAACTCACCGCTTGCCGGGCTTCTTCGGCAGTGTTGATGTAGGGAACCAACACACCGTCGGCTCCAAGGTCTAGGGCCTGCTGGATGCCGCCGCGATCGTGATAGCCAGCCACACGCACCATCGATTTGGCACCACCGCTGCAAACGGCGTTCAGCATCGCTGACAAGTTTTCGTTGCCCATCGGCCCATGCTGGGTGTCGATCAACAGCCAGTCGTAACCACTGTGGGCCAACTGCTCGGTAACGGTCGCGCTGTGCGAATTCACAAAGAGACCCAGCTTGGGCACTCCATCGCGCAACTGTTTCTTGAATTCGGCCCCGCTGAGGGTTGTTTCGCTCATGGTTCTTATTCTCCTCTTCTCCTGGATTGACATGCGACGGCGCAAACCGCCGCTCAAAGTCTCGTGCGGATTTTCGCAACTGAATCGATCGTCTTGAATCAAGACGATCTGGAAAGCTCATATCAAAATCGCTGCACTCTATCCAACCGTGTGGGAAGCCGTCAAGGGCGAGTATTGCTGATTCAATACCTCGTCAAAGTCGCCTGTCCCTGACCTAACAACCATTGACTTCGTGTTCCAAGAAGGGGATTGAATGTGGGAGCCGCTGTCCTAGTTGATCTAGACTGCTGGCTTGACGGTGACTTTGACGGGGCCCTGATTGCTAATTGCAGGGGTTCTCAAAGGCCTCTAAAGCCAGAAATAGGGTGCGCTGCAACTCAGGCGCACCGTGTCCCCCAACAAAATCGGTGCGCTAGAAAGCAGCGCACCCTACTGATGAGATGTCTGCCCTGTCGATGGAAAGAATGACCGCGGCTGAAGACTTATGGTTCTCTGGGCTCCGTTTCTCGCAGGAAACGGGAGTCGCCCGTTCGTGTGCCGAAATCATTCGAATCGACGTTTGCTGGCAGCGGGGAACGCCACCGGGCGTTCTCCGCAACGTCCCTGCTGCTTTCCGCTACAGACAAGCGATGCAGTCAATTTCAACCAGCGAATTTCCCGGGATTCCGCCTGCGGCCGCGATGGTGGTGCGAACCGGCGGCTCGGCGCCGAAACGCCCCAGGAACATTTCATTCATCCCGGCGTAGTCCTTCAAGTCGTTAAGATAGACGTTCACCTTCAGAACTTTTTCCATGGACGAACCTGCTTCTTCCAGCCGCTTTTGAATCTCGTCGAGAACGTGCTTCGTGTGCGCCTTGATGTCGCCTTCAAAGTGAGCCCCAATGCCCGCGATAAACACCAGGTTGCCATAGGAAACAATGCCGCTGAAGAGGGGCGTCTTCTCCGGGCGCTTGCCGTTTCTCCAATGGACCTTCTTGGTTGCCTTTTCGTCAGCCCTGGCTATTTTCGCTGTAGCAGTCGTCGCCACGGCCGCAGCCGCAACCGCTGAGCCCTTCACCAGAAAGTTCCTGCGATTCGATTTCGCCATGTTTGCCTCCGAATGATCACTATAGGGGCAGACCCAACTGCCTGCCCCTGTTTTGTTTTCCAGAATCAAGGTTCGTTTTCTCCGCCACGAGGGCGCACACGCGGGTGCGCCCCTACGGCTACCCCCGGCGATAGTCGTGCCTCTTCGCCGTCCACTTGGCTTTCAAATACTCACCCATATCGAGAGAACCCGACATTTCGTTCGCCCCGGCTTTGCCGCTGAATGTGAACATGAGCGAATCGCCGTGCCGCTCCGTATAACGGCTGGAGATCTCCACGTTGTCGCCATCAATCGACCCGGACAGATCGCGTGATACGAAGTCACCCTGGTGCGATCCTTCAATCCGGTTTCCTTGCTGTTTCAAGTGGAGCGTGTGTTTCGAGCTTCCAGCGAGATAGTCAATCTGCACATCCCACTGCCCGGACAGGTCTGCGGCCGGAGCGGCCGGCGTTTCCGCCGGCTGCTTCGTGGGTTTGGAGAGCAGCGCATACAGCCGGTCGGCCACGACCTTCTCTTCCCCAGCCGCCATCATATAGGGGGTGATTGAGACGCCGGATTCGTTCCCTTCCCGCTGATCTCTTCCGCCGGAAGTAGTGATACGCGGCTCGCCGTCCATGAGCAGTTTGGCTACCTCTCGGCCGCTGATTCCAAGCCGCGTCCGATCCCAACTGATCGAAAGCGTCGGTGTACGATTCGACAGCCCTTCGGGTTCCCGGACCGCCGTCTTAACCCCATCGATGGCGGAAACCCTCTTTGAAATGTGGTCGAGCCAGGCAAGCCAACGGTTCCATTCGGCCTTGTGGTCTCGCTGCATCCACATTTCCACCGCCATCAGCATCCCCATGGCTTCTTCCTTGCCCACTTTCAAACCCCGCGCAAAACCGTGGTGAGGTGCGCTGTGCACCCAGGCAGCCTGCACCAGGTCTTTGCGCCCCAGCAACAGCCCGCCCGTCTGCGGTCCCCGGATGCATTTTCCGCCACTATACGTCACCAGCGTGGCGCCATTATCCAGGTGCACATTGGGGATCGTCAACACCTCGGCGGCTGCATCCACCAATACGGGGACGCCTTTCTGCCTGGCAATCTGCGCAATGGTCTTGGTGCTTAGCGGCCCTTCATCAGCCTGCGGGCTTGCCAGGATATAAACCATCGCGGTCCGAGGCCCGAAGGCTGCTTCAAGTTCTTCAGCCGTTCCGACTTCGACGATCCTTACCCCAACGGCTCTCACGGCGGCGTCATACACGTTTCGCGAATGCCTCGGGATGATCACCTCGTCCTTGGGAAAGCCTTCCAGATTTGGAATGCGGACGTGCAGATCCGGATTACCGCCCGCGACGCAAGCAGCCGTCGCATGTGTCAACCCAGCCGCACAACCGGAACTCACCATTCCCCACTCCGCTTTGGTGAGCTCCGCCAAACGAGCGCCGATCGCATCCATCAGCTCATCCAGTTGCACATACTGTTGCGCTGCAGCGCTCATGGCGTCACGGACTTCGGGCAGCATCGTCGAGCCGCTGATAATCGTGAACGTCCCACGCGCGTTGATCAGAGGCCGCACTCCGATGGACTTATAGATGTCTGTACCGACCCGAAGCTTCGGTGTTCCGGCAGCCGCAGCCACCAGTTTCTCCGGCAGGAGCGCGGGCAGGGCAAGCAGCGATCCCCGGCGAAACAGCTCGCGCCGGCTTAGTTTGTTAACGAACCTATTTTTCAAAGATTGAAGCATTTTGGAACCTCCACATTTGTTTTGACTTCCAATACCCCATACCGGCAACAATGAAAGCGAACACCTCATCCCCATTCTCGTCGTCGTACTCGGCCTTTTTCACTGAGGATGATGATCTGCAAGAGAACCTAACCAGGGAGACCCAGAACGATCAGGTTCCGTCATTCCGGCGAAAGGTGGAATCCAGCTCCGGGTGTGGACAAACTGGATTCCACCTTTCGCCGGAATGACGGACCTTCACGCGACCACTACTGTTCACTCGGGGCCTGCGTCTCCCCCACCTCACTCCATCAGCCCGAAAGTCACGATGTTGGTTCCAGCCGCCAGAGTTACAAACTGCCGGCCGCCGATTAAATAAGTCATCGGGGAAGCACTCAGTCGTGCGGCACCGGTATTGAAATGCCAGAGCGCTTTTCCGCTTTTGCCATCGACGGCAACACAATAGCCGTTGTCATCGCCAAGGAAGACCAAGCCACCGGCAGTCGACAGCGTGCCGGCCCACGATTGTGCCGCCCCAATCAATGGATACTCCCAACGAACTTTGCCGGTGTTCAGTTCAATGGCCCGCAGAAATTTCTGACCCGCTTCACCCGGAACGGCCGAAGCCCCCGTGCCTTCGAACCCACGACCTTGCTGGTAACCCTGAACGGAGCTGACATAGTCCGAGCACTCTTCCATGGCAATCACGTAAAACAATCCTGTGCTTGGGTTATAGGCGGGTGAAAACCAATTGGTACCCCCGACGACGCTTGGGCATGATTTGTTACCCTGCGGCGTGGGATCGGTGTTTGGCAAAACCTGCGGCCTCCCATCCGGTCCAATGCCGCTCGCCCAAGTCAGCTTGTTGATGAACGGCTTCGCACGCAGCCGCTTGCCTGTGCCACGATCGAACACGTAGAAAAATCCATTACGATTCGCCTGGACCAGCAGTTTGCGCGGCTGCCCTTCAAACGTCGCATCGATCAAGACCGGAATCTCAGTGGCATCCCAGTCATGCGTGTCATGCGGGGTGAATTGATAGTGCCACTTGAGCTTGCCGGTGTCTGGATCAAGCGCCAGAACTGAATCAGTATATAAGTTGTCGCCCAACCGGTCTCCGCCATAGAAGTCAGGACACGGGTTGCCAGTCGTCCAGTAGAGCGTATTGAGTGCCGGATCAAAAGTGCCCGTCAGCCAGGTGGCGCCGCAACCATGCGTGATGGCGCTGCCCTTCCAGGTTTCGGAGCCGGGTTCTCCGGGAGCGGGAATGGTCCAGAATCGCCACAAGCGCTTTCCTGTCTCCACATCGTAGGCGTCCAGAAGGCCACGAACTCCTTCGTCGCCTCCGGAAATACCCGCAATCACCTTGTTCCTGACGATCAGCGGCGCCATCGTCCCACCATAGCCTTCACGATGGTCGCCAATCTCCGCCTCCCAGAGAAGGCTGCCGTTCTTGGCATGGAGGGCCAACAGGTGAGCGTCGTGCGTTTCGAAGAAAACCTTGCTTCCAAATACGGCAACACCGCGATTGATGCCGGCGCGGGCATCTCCGATCACGTCCGGCAGCATGGGGCGGCTGAAGCGCCACACTTCGCGACCGGTGCGGGCATCCAGCGCAAAGACGGAGTTGCGGCTGGTAACATACATCAACCCTTGGGCAACGATTGGCGTTCCCACCAACCGGTTCGCACCGGGAACGGGAAAGATCCAGCGCGCAGCCAATTTGTGGATGTTACCCGGATGAATTTGATCGAGCGCGCTGTGACGCCGCCCGCTGTAGTCACCTGAATAGGTCAACCAGCTTTTCCAGTCGGGCTCGAGAAGATCCTGTTCGGTGATCGGGCTGTCAGCAAGAAGCGCGGTGGAATACAGAAGCAGGCAGAGAAAAAAAGTCATCGAGAGGTAACTTGGCGCGCTTCGCTCGACACATCTCTCGTTTTTCATTCAGGGGTCCTTTGATCTAATGCACTGGGCTCCCACGAAAATTCCCTCCCTCGGAGGGGTGGCGCGGAGCGACAGCGGTCGCGGAGCACCGGGGTGGGTTCGTTTCCCATTCCACAACCCACCCGAGGGCCTGAAGCTGTGAAAAAAATCAACGGTAGGGACGCGCTGCCGCGCGTCCACAACCGGAAACCCAATCCGGACACGGGGCACCGCGTCCCTACCGGATCAGGTTCATGCGGCAAATGCAATTTTTTCACAGGTTCCCTGACGGCCCTTACCCCTTCCGAGTGGGGAATCGTTGACCCTTTTCATGCTCTGGGGTGCATCGCAGGAGCATGAATGGCTCAGATAGATTCAAGCTCTGCAGACCTGTTGCGCAGACCTCCTGTTTTTAGGGAGGTCTGCGGTTTTTGGTCACTTCGGAGGCGAATTGCCGCAGACCGCAAAAGCGCGGTCTGCGCTACACGATTTTCATCTCAGCCTCGTGCATGCACAGGCTGCTCATTCCTCTACAGTCTGACGGCTCAGGAAAGCAAGCAGGTCTTGAAGTTCAGTTTCCGCCAATAGCTTTCCATAGTTCTCCGGCATAACAGACTTCGCCTGGAGCGACACTTCCCGCAGCTCCGCGCTCGAAAAGAAGTGAAGGTTCCCCTGCGCATCCATCATCTGTAAAGAAAAATTATCCCGGTTCCGCAAGGTCCCCGCAATCTCTTCCCCCTTGAGTGTGACGACGGTGATGGCCTTGTACCTGGCACCTTCGGACAAGCCCGGAATCAAGATGGACTGTCGGATTTCCGCAAGCGTGCGATCTCCACCCAAGTTGGACAGGTCAGGGCCGAGCAGGCCGCCCTGGCCGCGGATCATGTGGCACTCCGAACAGCGGCCCTTTCCAAAAAAGAGCTGCTTCCCGAGATCGCGATCTCCGGCCACCGCAAGCTGCGCAGCCCTGATGCGCAAACTACGAATGAAGGCAACAAGCTGCTTGATCTCGCCGTCTGGCAAAGCAAACGGCGGCATGGCAGAGTTAGGAACTCCCAAGCGAATGACCCCTGCAACCTCGTCGTCGCTGCCTCGACTCACGACCAGTCCCCGGGTCAAATTGGGTCCGCGGGCATTTCCCCGGCCATCCACGCCGTGACAGACCGCGCAACTCTCGACGAAGTGCCGGATTCCCGCCTCGATATCCTTAGGGGCATAGGATGGAGCGGCCTGCCGCCGCTGCCCTTGAAGATGCTGAGGGTTGGTGCATAGAAAGCAGAGGATGAAAAGGAGAGGTCCCATGCGCCAACTGAGGGTTTTGGGCGAGACCGTTCGGAATGGATTCATGGCTTTGTTGTGATACTGAAGAATTGCGGCGTTAAGGGAATGCGCGAAAATCGGCTCCCCTGGCCCAAGCGAGGGAAGAGGATGAAGGCTTGAGAGCCTTCATGGGGTGAGGAGAATCCCTGTCGCCTGAGTCATTGCCCGAAACCCAGCGCTGGATGAGAGCCCCGGAACGCTTGGCAAAACATTACAATGTGCGTTCGCCCCCTCACCCCTAGCCCCTGAAGCTGTGAAAAAAATCAACGGTAGGGACGCGCTGCCGCGCGTCCACAACCGGAAACCCAATCCGGACACGGGGCACCGCGTCCCTACCGGATCAGGTTCATGCGGCAAATGCAATGTTTTCACAGCTTCCCTCTCCCGCGTTGGGGAGAGGGGAACCGACGTCTACCAAACCTGCAAAGATCGTTCTGCCCGCACTCCGGTGGCGATTTCGTGGACGCGCAGAGAGTAGGCGCCCTTCTTCAAATCGACCGCGAGGGGCAGATCCCAGGAACACGTGCCTCGTGGGGCTGCCAGGTTACGGGTATGCATCGTGAGTTCCTGCCCATCCGCATCGAACATCTGCACTCGAAATGCGTGGGCATCTCCAAGCTGCCGCCCTTCCAGTTGAAGCGCGACGTTGACCACCTCGCCACCCTTGGCGTGCGCAGGTGCTTGAACGGAGATGCCTTTGACAGGCTCTGGCAGCGCCGAAAGAATCAAGGGATCCTTGTCCTCCAGCGTTACCGTCCACTCCCTCTTCTGCCCCAAGTATTGCCCGCGACGAACGTCATACAAAGCGGCCGGTGCTCCAAGATCCACCTTAAGTTCCACTGGGCCGTGCAAGGCTTTTTGATCCCAGGAATCGTCATTGCTGGTTCTTCCGATGTTCAAACTGTAGTTGCGATGCAGCCCCAGCAGCCGCAGATTGCCCGAACGCCACGGGTGTACCTCTACGCCGGTGACAGGTTCGCCGTTTCCTTTGGTGATGCCGTAGGGTTTGGAAACCCCGGCCTCCTGCAGCAGCCCGGCCAGAAGGCGGCGCAAGCCTTCTCCAGCCAAAGAATCAGTTCGCTGCAAATAATAGCCGGTCATCAACAGATTGAGATAAACCGTTCTGCCCTTCCCGTGTTGCTTCACGATGACGGCCGGCGTGCCGCGAGAATCCTGGTATCGCGCCTGTGCCCCCGGCATGACGACGACACCGGGTTCGGCAGTGCCAAGCTGGTTCAAATCGATACCGGAAGCGGTGGCCGACGGGAGAACTGGCGTCAACCCGGAAGGCCCAGCAGAAAAACTCAGGTTCTTGCGTTCAATGCCAAAAAGGTCGTCAAGTTGCCCTTTCGGCAGTCGCTTGCAATGTGCGTCCATCAAAGCGGTTCGAGAATCGGCTACCAGCCAGCCACCTCGTTCCACAAAGCGCCGCAGGGCCGCGACCTCCCGGCTCGACATGGCCACGGACTGCGGCAGGATCATAACTTTGGCATCCATGGAATCGAAGGCGCCTTCCTCCAACTGACCATAAGAGACGAAGGTGTACTGTTGCAGGCTGTCCTCGAGGAGATATTGCACCGACTGTCGCAAGCGAAGAAAGTCCGACTGCATGTACTCGGGGCGGGAGCGATGCTCAACCCAAGCGTGGCCGTGCGGGCGATGTTCCATCATCCAGTGGGCAGTGATGGAGGGGTGCGAATAGTGAACGGCAATCGGGTCGTTGAGCCGCTCCATCTGTTGCAACTGCTTCACAATTCCGCCAGTGAGTTCCCGGTAGGTCGGCGCAATCCGCTCCCCAAGCTCGGTCAGCTTCCCCTCTGCATTCAAGTAACGGTTTTTCTCGTCGTAAATGATGACGCCACGATCGCCGTGGAGTGCCTGATACCACAAACGCCAGATCTCAATGGGCTCGGCGCCAAAGCCGGTGGTCAAAGCCGGCTTCTGGGGCGCAAACGACCGCCAGATCTCCCGGTTAACTCCGATGTTATAAGGCTCAATGACATCGATGGCTTTCGAAAGCAGCCAGTAGTCGTAACCGCCAAAGGCGCTGGGCGCCTGCCCGCCCACTAGGCCGCCAATCGCAGCGGGGTCCACCGCTTTCACGGTGTCGCTGGCTTTGCGCGCTGCTTTGGCAAACGAGAGATTCATGAAGGTGCGATGATCGGCCCAGGCCGACCAGTTGTCGTCCCCTCGCTGCATCATCTCATCGGTGGTCAGGGGAACAACGTCGTCCAGGCGCTGAAAATGTGTTCCCCACTGCCGGTTGATGCCTTCGAGTGAACCATGTTGCTCCACAAGCCATTGGCGCATGGCCGCCAGTGTTCGTGGGTCGAAACAGAAATCCCAGGCTTCAATTAAATTGGCCACACCCGTTTCGTCGGTGGAATGAAAAAACGGCTTGAACCGCATCTGCGCGCTCACGACCTGGCGGATCTTCTCCATCGCCTGAGCTTCGGCTTGTGGGTCGTGCAAGCAAGGCTTGCGGAAGAAAGCGTCCTTTCGCGTGCGGTCGGCTTTATAAAGCTCCTTGGCTTCGCGCATCAGCCGCTCTTTTCCAGGAATGGCGGGTGAATGGTAGGGAGCAAAAAACTCGTAGGCCATCTGGTCGCAATAAAAGCGGAAGTTGTTTTTCCACCACCGCGCCGCGCCGTCGGGCCTCCGGCTGGCCACGTTCTGGATCTGCCCGGCTGTTACGCCCAGCTTTCTCAGAGCGGCCTGCTGTTCCGGCTTGTAGGCGTAGTACATGATCACCTGGTAGTCGTCCCAGGGCTCGTTGGGAGTAACGACAAACTCAACAGGCCCGGCCTTCGCCGCAGTTTGAGCCGAGGTCAGCTCGGCACTGAGGAAATTGAGCAGGGCTACGGCGGGCTTGAGGCGCAACTGGAAAGGCACCGACCGGTCCTTCAAGGTCACCTTGCGAGATTCAACGGCTACGGTTCGTCCGTAGCTGTCGGTCCAGGTGAGTGTGAGCTGCCCTGGGCCTGAAAGCGGGGAGATTAATACGAGAGCACCCTTCAACGTGTCATTGCGGGTCACCAGACCGCTTTCGAGTTGCAGCGTCTGCGCCAACCCAGTGGCAGAAAGGGCCAGCCATAGCAAGTAATGTTTGAGCATCGTTCCCCCCGATTCAAGTGCCATTCATCAGGCAGCATAGTCCAGAGAAGGGCTGGTGGACAAACTAAGAGTCGCACCGAATCACTCAACACCCAGCCTGCAGGGGTGACCGGGCATTCGGAGGGTTTGCGGCTTCTGAAGAATACCGTTTCCCCGGGGAACGGTGCACGAACATGCGGCAGCTCGGACCCGATGGAGCCCGGACTTTATCGGAAGGCCCGGCGGCGGCCCACCTGCGCCTTGCGAAATCAGGTTTGAACCGATACACTTCCTCTCGTTTATGAAAGTTCTCTGGCCTGCCATCAGGATTTACAGCGTGCTGCTGGCGCTCGGTTTGGTCTGGATTTTTTTCCAAGGGCGGCTCTCGTGGGATTTGTTCTTCGACACCCGAGTTGAGAGCATTCCACGCATGATCCTTCTGACCCTGGCCGCCTCGTCTTTCATGATGGTATTGTCACTTTATTGCAGCCGCAACTTTGCGTGGGCGCAGGAACTAGAGGAAGAGTTCGCCAAAATTCTCGTTCCCATGAAACTATGGGAGATTGCAGCCATAGGCCTCTTGAGCGGTGTTGCAGAAGAGATCTTTTTCCGCGGCGCGCTGCAGACGGCGGTGGGGCTGATTCCTGCCAGCCTCGCCTTCGGCCTCGCACATTTCGTGCCTCGGCACCCGTTTTGGAATTGGTCGCTGTACGCAGCCTTTGCGGGCTTCTTGTTAGGCTGTCTTTTTGAGCTGACGCATCACCTGGTGCCAGTCATGGTCGCTCATGCTTTGACAAACTTCGTGCTCATTGTGATATTGAACCGCCGCCACGCGCTGGAGGCGGCGCGCTAGTCCCCTCCTTGGAGAGGGTGTCACCGGGGTGGGTCCGTTCCCGAATCCACAACCCTCCCAAGGTCCTGATGGCCCTAGCCCCTTCCAAGAGGGGAATCGTTTGACCATTCTCATGCTCTGTGTGCTCCGCAGGAGCATGAATGGCTCCTAAGAAAATGGGTTGGAATGTGGGAGCCGCTGTCCTCAGCGGCGATGCCGAGTTCCGGGTTGAGACAACCGATCGACGCTCTGGCGTCAGCGGACGCACGAGCGGCTCCCGCATTGTCATCGACCCTCGGTAAAGAAACAACGCCAGGCAATCACAATAGGCGGGAGGCAGCCCAGCCCGCCGTGAAGGACGTACCTCCGATTGCGAAATCGATTCCTCATTCTTACCGTCATCCTGACTGCGTTGACCGCACTTCCGCTGCTGCTCTGGCTGCCGGCGCGCGTTGAGGAGCAGCAGACGGAGGAACTGGTTCGCCGCGGGCGCCTAGCCGCCGAGTTGTTGGACAAGTCAGCCATCGGCGCGTTGACCGTTTACGATCGGGGCGCACTCGACCAGATTGCGAAGGGCTTCATTCGCTCGACTGACTTTCTTTACGTCGTCATTCTCGACAAGGATCGCCAACTCCTGGCAGATAGCGGCCTTGAGAAAGCGGACCTCGCCAGGGTGGAGCAGGTTTTTCCGGAACTGCTCCGAACCGACAATGATGCCGAGTTCCCCGCACCCTGGCCGCGAACCGGTGAAACGGCCATTCATCTGAGCCGCCCGGTGTTCTATGAACAACTGCGTATTGGAACCGTGGTGCTTGGCATTTCGGCCCGGCGCGTTGCGATCCAGACCAGCGCGCTCAGGACACAAATGATCCTGGTCTGCGGCGTCATCCTGGTCGTGGGCCTGGTGGTTTCCTTCCTCCTGCAGCGCTCGCTGTCACAACCCCTCCGAAAGATCGCTCAGAATTTGGACGTGCTGCCGGACGCCCAGCTTGAACGCCTGGCCGGCAAGGTGAAGGAATATAATCTGCTCGTCGAAGGGCTGGCAAAGCAGCGTAACCTGTTCAAGAATTCGCTCAGTGAACTGGAGGCCCAAAAACTGCAACTCGAAGCGGCGCTGGCGCAGAGCCACGAAGAAGTGACCAGCTTGACTTCCAAGCTGGGCGCCATGAGCAAGCAGGTGGAAGCGGTTCAGGAAAAACTGCGGGCGATGGAGGAACAGTCGCGGCACCTTACCCGGGTCTTACCGATAGTGGAATTTGCCACGGGAATTGCCCCGGAAATCGATACCTCCATGCAGCAGATCACTCAAAGCGCGGGGCGCCTGAGCGAGGACCTGGGGCGGCTGCGCAACCTGATTGACCTCTACGAAAAAGCGCTGCCACAAAGCCAGGAGGACCTGGAGGTCATTCGCCAATATAAGACGTTCATCAGCTATGAGAGGATTCGGGAAGCCATGGACGAGCTCGTGACGACCATTCGCGGGGGTGCGAGCTGGGCTGAGCAACTGGCCGACATCCTCAAACAGCTTTCGACCGCGACGACGACTAAGTCGAAATGAGGCGCTTTCTCGAAGTCAGCACAATTAGGTTTCTGGATCGGGAGTTCGCAGCTTCGCAGCTCGTTCTCTTAGGCAGGATTTGTTCAACTGGCATACTCACCCGAGCAGATCCAGCGGGCGGGCCCTCTCAGTTGCAGCCGGTTGTCGTCTCTCCACTCGATTTCAAGGCTTCCTCCGAGGGTTTGAATCTTCACCTTTCGCTCCGTGCGGCCATTTAACACGGAAGCGACGATGGCCGCGCAAGACCCTGTCCCGGAGGAAAAAGTCTTACCTACACCTCTCTCCCAAAATCGCACTTCAATCTCGTTCCGGCTGCGGACACGGATGAACTCAACATTGGTGTGGCGTGGAAAGAACTGATGGCTCTCGATCTGGTTGCCCAGATGTTCCCAGTCCACATCGCTGAACTGATTCACGAAGAGCGAACAGTGGGGATTGCCCATCGAAGAAATCGTCACTGAGTGGACTTCGCCACCAACAGAGAGCGCAAAGTCGATGAGCGAGGCAGGCTCCGAGCTTGGCTTGAAGGCGATCTGCGACCGCTCCAGAATCGGTTCTCCCATGTCGACCTCGAACCAGTACTCGGGCGGCGAAGAGTCTGTCAGCCGCAGTACTTTCAGGCCGGCCAGCGTTGCAATCCGGACCACCGAATTCTCAATCAGGCGCTCAGCAAAAAGAAAGGCAGCCAGGCATCGCAATCCGTTGCCGGACAGTTCGGCTTCCCCGCCATCAGCATTGAAGATGCGCATTTTGAAATCGGCGCCACTGGCAGGATCTTCTTTCGAATAGATCAGCAATCCGTCTGCGCCGATGCCATAGTGCCGGTCACAGATTTTCTGCGACAACCCAGAAATGCGGCTCGCCTGGGCGCTTTCGGTGCTGACGACCAGAAAGTCGTTTCCGAGGCCTTCGAGTTTGGAAAAGTGCATAGTCGTCTGTGAAAGTTGGTGCCGGACAGTGAGAATTGGCTGAGAAGGTCTTCGTCATTCCCGCGAAAGCGGGAAATCGTGCGCCTGAAAGCGCATTTGGTCAGAGAGGTGGAAGTCCTCTTCAGGCACGCCCTCTCCGGCCTGTAACCGACTGCAACTGCATCCGTGCGTGA
>Ga0163150_10006710_pt1 | contig 13939 bp, 12 predicted proteins | sample OliLakLV19P2IB_FD_148628 | JGI IMG/M metagenome (GOLD analysis project Ga0163150, IMG submission 148628) | Freshwater microbial mat bacterial communities from Lake Vanda, McMurdo Dry Valleys, Antarctica - Oligotrophic Lake LV.19.P2.IB | ecosystem: Environmental > Aquatic > Freshwater > Lake >...
GATCAGCAAATGGCACAACTTCAGATTCAACCGGCCGACTTTCATGGAGAGTGGAACTATATGATTTCACCCAGAAAACCCTCCCCATGAAAAAATATTTCACCGTAGGTTATTTCTCAACGGGCACTCAGTAGCCCGCGCGTCAGCAAGGGCTGCGACTCCCTGTGGGATGCCCGCCACTTTTAATTGCACCCACCAGCGAAGAAACCTAACCTGCAGTTCACACAGTGGGGAAGGGGGCGCCGGGCCGGCCGCTGGGTTCATCACTGCCGGCGAGCGTTGAGATCAAAAAGAGTCCTTCCTAATTTCAACCAGACCTCGATCCGTTCCAACCAAGACACGGTCCGATGTGAAAGCAAACGCAGTGACGTTCTGCGAAGACAAACCCTCCCGCAACTGCTGCCAGCGACCCTGACTATCGTCGTAAATCTGAACGCCTCGGTCCAGAGTGCCGGTGTAAAGACGTTCGCCATCGACTGCCATCGCATTGGGGTTCACTTCAAACCGTCCTATCGACTCGCTGTAATCCGTCCACTGCCCCTCGGCATCCACACTTTGAATGCCGCCGCCATAGGTCCCAACGAACAGCTTGGGTCCAAGCACAGCCAGAGCATTGACCCAGTTGGCCGCCAATCCGGAATTGGCCATGTTCCACGAGAACGCAATCTGCCCTTCCTCCAGAACACTGATGCCGCCCAGTGTTCCCAGATAGACGCGCTTCCCCAGTGAGGCGGCGCAATAGACGTGGTTACTGACGAGGCCGTGCAAGGCAAATAGATTCTGGATCGGCCGATTGCCTTCAAAGAGACTAACCCCCTCTGCAGTTGCTGCGAGCCAGCGTTCGGCCGTTCCTCCAAGGCTGTGCGTCATGGCCACGGCCTTGTGAATGAGCCCCTGCTTCTCTGTGATGAAATGGCGGAGTTGCGTTCCATTGTAGACCGCCAAACCGTTTGCCGTTGAGACGGCCATCCGGCCATCAGGCAGGGCCAGCAGGTGATTCACGCAAAAGACCCGGTCGTCTTCATGGTGAATCAGTCGCCTGCCTCGCGAGTCGAACACATCGAGTCCGCGATCGAAATAACCCACCCAAAGGTTCTGGTTCTCGTCGAACGCCAGCGCTGTGATGTTTGTGTCGGAAAGTTCGAACGGTTCAGCCCGATCTGCGCCAGCAGCCTGTTTGTCGTAGGCATCCTTGCCAAACCGGCGCCACACGCCGCGCTCCAGGGAATCCGTCGAGTAAATGCCGCTGTCAGCCAGTGCCAGCCATCCATCCGAAAAAGGAAGCAGGTTGTTGATTCCAGCGGGAGCGGGGCCGTAATGGCTGAAGGATCGTTGTGGAGACTGAGCAGAGAGAGACTGCCCCAGTTTGGGGGTGGTGCTGACGTTCAGCATGACGAGTCCTTGATCGGTAGCGGCCACAGGCTTGGGGGCTGTCGCTAGCGAGCGAATCGTCAGGCCTTCGGCAAAGTTTCGCGAGGTCTTGCCGTTTCGAATCTCCGTCACGCCCAGCGGTGTCCCCACATAGATCGCTTCAAGGCTGGCAGTCACGGAAGTTACCTGATCGTCCAGCAAGCTGCCGTTTTCTCCCGCAGTCTTTGTGAAATGAGACAGAATTCCCTGCCGATAGACCCACGCGCCTTCGTTAAATGTCCCGACTACCGCCTGCTGATGATCGCCCTGCAGAGCGGTAATGAACCGGGCACTGATCGTGGGTGCGAACTCAACGGCCTGATCGTTTTGAAAAACCAGTAGCCCACGCTGCTTTGTTCCAACCCATAATTCTCCTGAAGGCATGGCCAGGAGTGCTGTCACCTCAAAATCGCCAGGTCGTTCCGCATAGAAGAACTCAAACTGGCCGCCCGTAAATTTCAGCAAGCCCTGAGGCCCGACGGCGATCCAGAGAGCATCGGCAGCCTTCGCCAGTGCTGTCAGATGATTACTGGGAAGACCGTCCAGCGCTGTGTAGCGCCGCACTTCCCGACCGTTCTGGTCGAACTGCAGAAGTCCCTGATTCGAGGTGACGAAGAGGTGATCCTGATAGACGACTCCTTCCCTGGCACTGAGCGTCGCCGGGAACAAAGCAAAACCGGGCTTAGCCTGCGGAATAATGACTCTTGATTTGAGGTAGACCGAATGCTGATCGATGACGGCCTGGCGGGATGAGGTGAGCGTACGGTCTACGCTGCGTTTGAAGCGCCACAACCCCCATCCGGCGGCGCCGAGGAGGAGCAGAAGGCCGATGGAGAGTGCTAAGAGTCGGGGGCGGACAGGCATCAGCGCACGCTTTACCGTACCGAAGTTACAGGTGAACTTGCGCGGATGCTCACCCTGGGGGCGCGGGCGTCTCGCCCGCAATGGTGGCCGCGGGCCATTGGAGCGGCATCTGACCGCTCCACGCCAGGCCGAAGCTGTGGCTGTTCACCTTTGTCCCCTTTGAGAAGGGGGACCATAGGGGTCTTCTGCGGTGAATTCGAGACCTCCTGCCGCAAAAAGGCGCGGCGAAGCTTTCTCAAAGCTTCGATTCCCTTGTCAAGGGGGACAAAGGAGCCTCGACTGGCCCTCCCAGCGTGGCCCGCCCAGGACGGATGCTAAAGCATGCCGAGTTGAAGTTTGGCAGTTTCCGACATCAGGGCTGGTGTCCAAGTGGGCTCCCAGACCAGATCAACTTTGACGTCGGTGACCCCTTCGACACGACGAGTCTTGTCCTCGACTTCTCCGGGCAACGTTCCCGCAGCGGGACAAGCGGGCGAGGTCAGGGTCATTTGGATATTGACGGCATTGGCGGGATCGATGTCCACCGAGTAAATCAAACCGATCTCGTAAATGTTCACCGGGATCTCAGGATCGTAGATTGAGCGCAGTGTTTCGACAATTCTCTCGCGCAGCGCTTCAGAATCCGCAGCTGTAACGGGTGTCGCTGCAACATCCGGTGAGACAGCCTCGGGTTGATTCTGCGTCGTTGCCGAGCTTTCAACAGGCTTTGCACTGGATTCCATGTTCATGCTCCTTGAAAATCCCCTCTTGGGGAGGGGTAAGCGCCGCAGGCGCTGGGGTGGGTCCCGCCCGGACCCCCTGCCGCAAAATGCGCGGCGAAGCTTTCTCAAAGCTTCGATTCCCTTACCAAGGGGGACAAAGCAGATGTAGCGCAGACCTCCCGCATCTCAGGGAGGTCTGCGGCTTTCGGATCGTTCGGGAACGAAAAGCCGCAGACCGTAAACAGCACGGTCTGCGCTACAGAAGTTTCACCAGTCGCGGCGCCATTCGACTCACTCCGTTGAAGCCGGCTCAACTTGGTGCTTCAAAGCGGCGTTCAAGGTATGCCAGGCCAGCGTCGCACACTTCACTCGCACGGGAAATTCTTTTACGCCAGAAAAAACCACGAGTTTGCCGAGCTCATCACTGTCTTCAAGCTCAACACCCTGTGGTCCGGTGAGCATCTGATGAAACTTCCCAAACAGCGTTTCCGCTTCTGCCCGGGTCTTGCCTTTGATGCTTTCGGTCATCATCGAGGCGGATGCCGTCGAAATTGCACATCCGGAACCTTGAAAGCGGACGTCCTTTACGACGCCGTTCTCGAGGTCCACAAATACGGTCAGCTTGTCGCCGCAGAGCGGGTTGTGGCCGTCTGCTCTGCAGTTCGCATTTTTCAGCGGGCCGAAGTTTCGCGGGCGTTTGGTGTGATCAAGAATCAGGTCCTGGTAGAGGTCGCGCAGATCCGACATCAGTTGAAAACCTCCATCACGGTGCGGACTCCGGTTACTAGAGCATCGACTTCTTCCTTCGTATTGTAGAACGCAAACGAAGCCCGGGCAGTTGCCGGTACCTGGAAGCGATCCATTACCGGCTGTGCGCAGTGGTGGCCGGCCCGGATGGCAATCCCCTGTTGGTCGAGGATCGTTCCGATGTCGTGTGGATGGACGCCTTCCAGCGTGAACGACAAAACGCTGGCCTTCTCCTTGGCGCTGCCCAGAATGCGCACACCCGGGATCTTGGAAATTTCCCCGGTCGCATAATCCAACAATTCCTCTTCGTAAGCGCTGATGGCCTCGATGCCGATCGCTTGAACATAATCGATGGCGGCACCCAGGCCAATGACACCGGCAATGTCGGGCGTGCCGGCTTCGAATTTATGGGGAATTTTGTTGTAAGTGGTTTTTTCAAACGTTACTGAAGCGATCATGTCTCCACCGCCTTGGAACGGAGACATTGCCTCCAAGATTTTCGCCTTTCCATACAGCACGCCGATACCCGTCGGGCCGTACAGCTTGTGCCCTGAAAACGTGTAGAAGTCGCAATCCAGTGCCTGTACATCGACCGCGAGGTGTGGAATTGCCTGCGCGCCGTCAACCAGGACGGGAACCTGCTGCCGATGAGCCAGCTCAACCATGCGTCGAATCGGGTTAATTGTCCCGAGGGCGTTGGATACATGCGTCACCGCAACCAGCCGGGTCCTCGAATTCAACAGCTTCTCATACTCTTCGAAAATCACTTCGCCGTCATCGTTGATGGGAATGACGCGCAAGCGGGCGTTCTTTTCGTCGCGGAGCATCTGCCAAGGCACGATGTTGGAGTGGTGTTCCATGCCGGAAATCACGATCTCATCCCCCGCTTGGAGACGCGGACGAAGGTAACCATAGGCCACCAGATTGGTGCCCTCCGTGCTTCCGCGAACAAAAATGATCTCGCGGTCCTCCGCAGCGTGAATGAATCTCTGGACCTTGGTGCGCACCGCTTCATACGCCTGCGTCGATCGCTGGCTCAAGGTATGCACACCCCGGTGGATGTTGGAATAATCCTCGGAATAAAACCGGCTGATCGCTTCGATCACCTGGCGTGGTTTCTGCGATGTGGCTGCGTTGTCGAGATAGACCAGCGGCCGGCCGTTGACCTGTTGCTTGAGAATTGGGAAGTCTTCGCGAATTCTGGCGACATCCAGTGAAGCTGCCGCTCGCCGGATTTCTGGTGCAAGCACTTCAGAGAGGCCTTTCATGAGGTGTTCCTTAGCGTTCTTCCTGGCCCTCGGCCAACCGGGCGAAGAGACTCGTTTCCAGCGCTAAACGCAAGGGTTCGATCTTCAGGCGATTTATGAAGTCGCCGGCAAACGCATAGGTGAGCAGATGCCGTGCTGACTCCAAGTCGATGCCTCGGGACCTGAGATAGAAGATAGCATCGGAATCCAACTGACCGATGGTAGCGCCGTGGGTGCACTTCACATCATCGGCATAGATTTCCAACTGAGGGTTCGTGTTTACGAGCGCTTCTTCGGAAAGAATCAGGTTCTTGTTCGTTTGCTTGGAATCGGTCTTTTGTGCGTCGGGACGGACGATAATCCGGCCGTTGAAAACACCGCGCGCCTTGCCGTCGAGAATGCCTTTATACAACTCGTGACTGTTGCAGTGCGGCTTGGCATGGTCAATGGAGGTGTGATTGTCAACGTGCTGTCGTCCGTTAACCAGATAGAAGCCGTTGAGCGTTGCCTCTCCACCTTCGCCCCCGAACACCGCGTTCACGTGGTTTCGCACCAGCGATCCACCCAGGGAGATGGATTGGGTCGAGACGTTTGCGCTGCGGCCCAACTGAACCTGAACAGTGCTGATGTGGAAAGCCTCCAGGCTCTCTCGCTGCAACTTGTAGTGGTCAACAAAAGCGTTCTCTTCCGCAACCAATTCAGTCACCGAGTTGGTGAAGGAAACGCCGCTTCCAAGACTGGCATGGCTTTCGAGGATCTGCGCTTGCGAATTGGCTTCGGCCAACACCAGGACGCGAGGGTGGCAAACCTTCGGTCCGGTTTTCTCGCCATGGGACAGAAACAACAAATGGATGGGTTCCTCGACCACGCACCCCTTGGTCAGATAAACGAAAGCTCCATCGGAAACGAAGGCCGTGTTCAGCGCGGCAAAGGGTTCCTCTGAAACGCTGGCATACCGTGCCAGATGAGGCTGCACTCTGTCGGCTTGCTTTTCCAAAGCCTCTGCCAGGCTGCCCACAAACACACCGTTGGGCTGTGTCCGATTCGAGGAAAGCGCGGTTGAATAGGTGCCGTTTACGAACACAAGCTGGATGCCAGACCAAATGCCGAAAGTGAAACGCATCAGCTCGGCAGAGCTTGGGTCTTTGGCATCAGCTGCCAGTTCGAACGGGACTTTCGTGATTGGAGCAACATTCGTGAAGCGCCATTCTTCATCGTGGGTCGTTGGAAAACCCAGCCGCAGAAAGCTGTCCAGGGCGGAACGCCGCAGTTCATTGAGCCAGGCCGGGTCATTCGAGGCACGACTCTTTTCAAGGCTCGTAAAGCTGGAAATGTAGTTTTCGGTTTCTTGAATCGTTTCGATCATCATTGAGTGAGTTATTTGGCTTGCAGGCCCGGTTAAGCAAAATTGCCTTTACCAGTACAGAGCGAGTCCGGTTCACCGAGCCGCTGACACAGGCTCTTCCAGCCAGCCGTATCCTTTCGCTTCCAAATCCAAAGCCAGCTCTTTGCCGCCGGATTTAACGATCTTGCCGCCGGAGAGCACATGCACGAAATCCGGGACAATGTAGTTGAGCAGACGTTGATAGTGGGTGATGACGATCATCGCTCGCTCCGGGCTGCGCAGTGTGTTGACCCCCTTGGCCACACTCTTCAAGGCATCGATGTCCAGTCCGGAATCAGTTTCGTCGAGGATGGCCAGTTTGGGGTCGAGAACCGCCATGTGAAAAATCTCGTTGCGCTTCTTCTCACCGCCAGAAAAACCCTCATTAACGGAACGGTTAATGAGGCTCTCGTCCATTTCCATGACCTTCAGCTTTGCGCGAACGAGTTTGAGGAAGTCCATCGCGTCGAGCTCCGGCTCGCCTCGATGCTTGCGAACGGCATTCAATGCAGCCTTGAGGAAGTAGGTGTTGTTGACGCCCGGAATCTCGACCGGATACTGAAAGGCCATGAAGATACCTTCCCGGGCGCGGTCTTCCGGCGCCATATCGAGCAGGTCGTGCCCCTGGTAGAGAATCTCTCCCTCGGTGACCTCATAGGACTCGCGGCCGGCCAACACCTGCGACAGCGTGCTCTTACCCGATCCGTTGGGCCCCATGATGGCATGCACTTCACCTGTATTGACCTTCAGGTTAATGCCCTGCAAAATGTTTTTGCCGCTAATTCCGGCGTGCAGATTCCTAATCTCCAGCATATAAGTCCGTCTCTCCGTAATTAAGCTCTTATTGTTCTGTGCTCGGCTAGTCTCAGTTGGTGGCGAGTAACCTCAGACCGCCGAGGGGTGCATCTCCGTTGCAGTGGGAATCCAAATGGTCCGCTGAACGCTGGCTGAGTGCCGACCGCTTGCTTACCCTACGCTGCCTTCCAGGCTCACGCCGAGCAGCTTTTGCGCTTCAACTGCAAACTCCATCGGCAACTCGCGAAAGACTTCCTTGCAGAAGCCGTTCACAATCATGCTGACGGCATCTTCGGCTGAGAGCCCGCGTTGCTTGCAATAGAAAATCTGATCCTCGCCGATCTTTGACGTTGAGGCCTCATGCTCCATCTGGGCCGTGCTGTTCTTGACCTCGATATAGGGGAACGTGTGCGCTCCGCACTTGTCGCCCAGAAGCAGCGAATCGCACTGGGAATAGTTGCGCGCTCCGGCGGCGCCTTTCAGGATCTTCACCGCACCCCGGTAGGTATTCTGACCGTGGCCCGCGGAAATGCCCTTCGACACGATCGTGCTGCGCGTGTTTTTCCCAATGTGGATCATCTTCGTGCCGGTGTCGGCTTGCTGGTAGTTGTTTGTGAGCGCCACGGAATAGAACTCGCCGACGGAGTTTTCACCCTGCAGAATGCAGCTCGGATACTTCCAGGTGATCGCCGATCCTGTTTCAACCTGTGTCCAGGAGATCTTGGAATTCACGCCGAGACACTTCCCGCGCTTGGTGACGAAGTTGTAGATGCCGCCTTTGCCCTGCTTGTCGCCGGGGTACCAGTTCTGGACCGTGGAGTATTTGATCTGCGCATTATCGAGAGCCACCAGTTCCACCACCGCAGCGTGAAGCTGGTTCTCGTCCCGCATGGGCGCGGTGCAGCCTTCCAGGTAGCTGACATAAGCGCCCTCTTCAGCAATGATCAGCGTCCGTTCAAACTGGCCCGTGTCTTTGGCGTTAATGCGGAAATAGGTCGACAACTCCATTGGACAGCGAACGCCCTTCGGTATGTAACAGAAAGAGCCGTCGCTGAAGACGGCAGAATTCAGCGTGGCGAAGAAGTTGTCCGTATAGGGCACGACCGATCCCAGGTACTTCTTCACCAGTTCCGGATGCTCCCGCACGGCTTCTGAGAACGAGCAGAAGATGATGCCCATTTCCGCCAGCTTGCCCCTGAAGGTGGTGGCCACCGAAACGCTGTCAAACACAGCGTCCACAGCCACGCCAGCCAGACGCTCCTGCTCTTGGAGCGAAATCCCAAGCTTCTTGTACATGTCTAATAACTCGGGGTCGACCTCTTCCAGGCTCTTGGGTCCGGCCTTCTTCGCCTTAGGCGCCGAATAATAGATGATGTTCTGATAGTCGATGGCAGCGTGCTTCACGTTGGCCCACACAGGCTCCTTCATCGTTAGCCAGTGCCGATAGGCCTTCAGGCGCCACTCCAGCAGGAACTCCGGTTCGTTCTTCTTGGCAGAGATCGTGCGGACGACGTCTTCGTTCAGACCGCGAGGGATTGACTCCGACTCAATGTCTGTGACAAAGCCGTACTGGTATTCCTTGTTGGCTAGTTCCTGGATGGTGCTTGTCGAGGTGCTCATGGTTCTCCTAAGCGTCCTGCTCAAAGGTCGAAATGGTGACCAGACGAGGTTCGGTGCTGAAACCCGATCCCAGATCCGCGATGTGTTGTTGACTCATTTCTTCGATCGTCAAGTCTCGAAACGTCTGCGCCACGATCTCGTTGAGGCGCTGCAGCGGGCTTTTCACATTGCACTTCTCAAACTGGCCGCACAGACCATCGTCAGAAACGCAGTTGGTCAGAGAGAGAGGCCCTTCGATGGCTTCAATTACCTCCGCAGCGCTGATTCGGCCAGCGGGTCGGCTGAGCGAATAGCCTCCGTGGGTTCCGGCATGGGAAACCAGCAACCCCTTCTGAACCAACTTCTGAAGAATCTTCGCCAGCAGTTCCAGTGGAATATCGTAGTTCTCGGCAATTTCTCGAGCGCTCCAGGAGGCGCGTTCCGTCCTTTGCGCCAGGTGCATCAGCGACATAAGCCCGTAATCGACCTTTTTGGAGAGTTTTAGCATTAAGGCGAATCAAATGCCGACCAAATTGGTCGGGGATGTATTATTAGAGGGAGACCTCTGCTTTGTCAAGCACTGTGCCTGGGGTCTTCGCCAAAAAAAGGGGCGGCCGTGAGGCTTCTGTGGTGGAGAATCGCCGAATGCCGAACTTTGGGACGGACCCACATCCACTGCCCGATGCGATGTACAACTGCAACACTTTTACCAGGCAATGTAGTTTATTGGGGACAGTGCTGTTTCGCGTTTATGTCGGTAGAATCACGGTTAACTTATTCTATATATTAGTCTTAATTGTTAATCTCCTCAAGATGGAAAGGAGTTTGCATTGGCAGCTGGATCTGTAGCCGTCAGGAGGTCGTCCCTGGAATTCCAACATACTCTGGCAGCGCCCATCTCTTTTTCCGGAGTCGGCCTTCACACCGGTGCTTCGGTAAGCCTCAGAATCTTGCCGGCTCCTGCAGGCCACGGAATCGTTTTCCACAGACTTGATCTCGAAAATTTCCCCATTGAAGCCACAGTCAAGAATGTTGCGCACGTTGCCTACGCGACCACCTTGATGAAGCAAGGTGTCCTCATTTCGACCGTGGAGCACCTGCTGTCCTCCCTCTACATGTTTGGCGTCGACAACGCGATTGTTGAACTCAATAATCTGGAAGTCCCCATCCTGGACGGAAGCGCTTTGGAATTTGTCAGCGAAATTCAGCGGGTGGGACTCGAGGAGCAATCAGCCTCCCGAACCTACCTCGTGATCCGGAAGGAGCTTCATCTGGAAGAGCGAGGCAAGACCATTTCGATTTATCCGGCGCCAAGTTTTCAGATCAGCTACTCGATTGATTTTCCCCATCCGATGATCGGCAGGCAAACCTACGAGTTTGATGCGTCACCTGAGACCTTTGCCCGGGATATCGCTCCGGCAAGAACGTTCGGGTTTCTGCATGAAGTTGAAGAGTTGAAGAAGAACGGTTTGGTGCGTGGCGGTTCGATGGACAACGCCATCGTGCTGACGAAAACCGGCATCCTGAATGACATCTTGCGGTTCAAGGACGAATTTGTCCGCCACAAGATTCTGGACAATATTGGAGACCTTTCCCTCATTGGCCGCCCCTTCATAGGCCGCATTGTTGCCAGCAAGGCTGGACATGCCTTGCATACCCTTCTTGTGTCGCGAATCCTGAGCAACCCTGCCAATTTCGACCTTGTGCCCTGCGGCGACTTAAGATCTGCGGAAGTCGCGGCCGGCTAGAAATTCCAGCCACCTGAAATTCGCGACTCAATCCAGCTTGCTTCCCTTTTCCGGCCTCCTCTATACTTCATCGGTCGCAAGCACCTCTCGGCAAAAGGAGTTTGTCATGGAGAAGGTCGAATCGCCCGCAGATCTCAATCCGTTTGAGGAGATGGTACAGCGCTTCAACATCGCTGCCGAAAAACTGAAGCTTGATGACGGGCTGTACCAGGTGCTGCTGACTCCCGACCGCGAGATTGGCGTGGCTATTCCCGTTATGATGGACAACGGCTCCCTGAAAGTTTTCAAAGGCTATCGGGTTCAGCACAGCTTTGCGCGCGGACCAGCCAAGGGCGGCATTCGGTATGCTCCAGACGTCACTTTGGATGAAGTGCGTGCGCTGGCGGCCTGGATGACCTGGAAATGCGCCGTGGTCAATCTTCCTTTTGGCGGCGCCAAGGGAGGAATTGTCTGCGACCCGAAGAAGCTCTCCAGTGCCGAACTCGAAAAGATCACCCGGCGTTACACAGCCTCGCTCATTGATATTCTAGGCCCCGATCGGGATATTCCGGCGCCCGACATCAACACGGATGAGAGAGTGATGGCCTGGATTATGGACACCTACTCGATGCATATGCGCCGCACCGTGACGGGGGTCGTCACGGGAAAGCCGCTGGATCTTGGCGGATCGGTTGGGAGGCGCGAAGCCACCGGCCGCGGCTGCAAAATTGTTTGCGACCGCGCCATTTCCCAGTTTGGTATGAAGCGGGAAAACACGCGGGTCATCATTCAAGGTTTCGGCAACGTCGGTTCGATGGCCGCCCACATCCTGTATGGCGCTGGATACAGCGTGATTGGTGTTTCCGACATTCATGGAGGCATTCTCAACACGCTGGGAATTAACATCACCAAGCTCATGGCCCACGTTCTGGAAGCTAAGACGGTCGTGGGTTTCCCCGATACCGAGCCCATTTCGGGTGAAGACCTGCTGGTGCAGCCTTGCGACATTTTGCTTCCGGCTGCCACCGAAAACCAGATCACCCACGAGAATGCGAACCAAATTCAGGCGCGCATCATTTGCGAAGGTGCCAATGGTCCCACCACGGCGCAGGCGGATGAGATTCTGTTCGACAAGAAAGTCTTCATCATTCCTGACATTCTGGCGAATGCAGGTGGCGTAACGGTTTCCTATTTCGAGTGGGCGCAAGACCGGCAAGGTTACTTCTGGAATCTGAAGACAGTGAATGAACGCCTTGAAGAAATCATGGTGAACAGTTTTGACACCGTGGCTTCCTACGCCGACCGACACAACGTCAACATGCGCATTGCGGCTTACATGCTCGCCATCGACCGCGTCGCCTTTACCATCAGGGAACGCGGCATTTACGCGTAAATTCATTACACAAGGAACTCGATGCTCGATCTGACCTTCATCCGCCAGAACCTCAGCCTCGTCCGCCAAAAAATGCAAGAACGAGGCGCCTCGGTCGCGCTTGACGAATTTGAACAACTCGATACCGAGCGCCGCAAGCTGATTGTTGAGACGGAGAACCTTAAGCATCTGCGCAACAAGACGAACGACGAGATTACAGCCCTCAAGAAGCAGAAGGAGGATGCGTCGGCCACGATTGCTGAGATGAAGGATGTTTCAGCGCGCATTAAATCGCTGGATGAGCAGCTGAAGTCTTGCGATGACAAGCTGCGAGCTTTCCAACTGACAATACCGAACATTCCGCACACTTCAGTCCCTCCAGGTTCCGACGCCGCAGCCAATGTCGAGATTCGCGTGGTTGGGGAAAAGCCGAAATTGGATTTCGAGCCGAAGGCCCACTGGGAACTGGGCCCGGCTTTGGGGATACTGGACTTCGACCGCGCGGCCAAGATTGCCGGCGCCCGTTTCAGCCTCTACACCGGCCTTGGCGCGCGGCTGGAACGAGCCCTCATCAACTTCATGCTGGATGTACACACGCGAGAACACAAGTACCTTGAAGTGATTCCGCCGCTCATGGTCAATTCGGCGAGCATGCAGGGCACCGGCAATTTGCCGAAATTTGGCGCGGATCTCTTCAAAGTGGAGAACACCGACTATTGGCTAATCCCAACCGCGGAAGTCCCGGTAACAAACATCTACGCAGGAGAGATTTTGGAAGGTTCCCAACTCCCCATCTACATGACTGCCTACACGCCCTGCTTTCGCAGTGAGGCAGGGTCTTACGGCAAAGATACGCGCGGCCTGATTCGGCAGCACCAATTCAACAAGGTTGAACTGGTGAAGTTCACCCGGCCGGAGACCTCCTACGACGAGCTGGAGAAATTGACGAAGGATGCGGAGGCGATCCTCAAACGGCTCGGCCTTCACTACCGTACCGTGGCCCTCTGCACCGGGGACCTCGGCTTCTCATCGGCCAAGACCTACGACCTGGAGGTTTGGCTGCCGGGACAAAATGCGTATCGGGAGATCTCATCCTGCAGCAACTTCGAAGATTTTCAGGCCCGCCGAGCCAACATCCGATTCCGTCCCGACCCGAAAGCGAAAGTCGAGTTTGTTCACACGCTCAACGGTTCCGGTCTCGCAGTCGGGCGCACCTGGGTGGCGATTGTGGAGAACTACCAACAAGCCGACGGCAGTGTGGTTATTCCAGAGGCACTCCGGCCGTATATGGACAACGTGGTGAGAATCACCAGACAATGATTGATTGAGTCATTGACGATTGAGTCATTGGATCATTGGCATCTATCGTCAATGACTCAATGGTTTCACTGACTCAATTCTCTTCTCACTGAATCGTCAACAAAACCTCTCCCGCGTTTACGGCCTGTCCTGCGACAACACCAACTCTGTCAACAGTCCCGGACTTAGGAGCCTTGAGCTCGTTTTGCATTTTCATGGCTTCAACAACCGCTACGCCTTGACCTTCTTTGACCGAATCGCCTTCCGCGACCAGTAACTTCACCAGTTTCCCTGGCATGGGTGCTGTTACAGACGCAGGGCCAGCTGACTCCTCACCCGCTCCGGTTTGATGCCTAAGTTGTTTGGGATCAAAAAGGGCTATCTCGAACGCAGCTCCATTCACCGTTACTTGATAGTGACTCAACAAGCGATGAACCGTGACATCAAAAGAGCTCCCATCGATCAAGAGAGAATAGCTGCCCTCATCCAGAATGACAGCGTCCACTATCAGCTCTCGGCGGGGCAGGCGTACCACGTAACCTTCGGTCGATCCCTCGAGAGAGATTGCCACCCACTGCTGGTCGATGAAGGTCTCGAATTGGCGTTTGGATTTCAAGGGTGAGTTTGCCACCGTCAAGCGACAGTCGTAATCGTTTAGCGGGGCTGCAATGCCCTGTACGTCAGGCTTTCCAGCCTGACTCCAATGCCACCGAGAACCAACCTGTCGGGATCGAAAGCCTGACCTACGAGCCTGCACGCTCCAGACCCACTAAACAGTTACCTTCAGTCTTACC
>Ga0163150_10006713_pt1 | contig 13931 bp, 9 predicted proteins | sample OliLakLV19P2IB_FD_148628 | JGI IMG/M metagenome (GOLD analysis project Ga0163150, IMG submission 148628) | Freshwater microbial mat bacterial communities from Lake Vanda, McMurdo Dry Valleys, Antarctica - Oligotrophic Lake LV.19.P2.IB | ecosystem: Environmental > Aquatic > Freshwater > Lake >...
GACTTGAAGTGGGGCCGTGTTGTTGCTTATTTTCCGGATGGTTTGCTCGTAGAGCGCCAATTCTACTTTAGTATAGTTTGAATGAAAACCGGTCTGCTCCTCTAAAATGAGCATGTACACGTGCGGCCGATTGGTGAGCACATCAAATGCTCCCCACGAGTAAAGCAGTTTTTGACCTTGCCCCTTTGCCGCAGGTTCAAACAGTTTCCATTCCCCCGGCGTATACTCCCGGAATAACCCGCCCAACGTAGAATAGCGGTTCAGCAGCAAAAAATACTCGCGTTGACCGAGTTGCTGCAACAGCGCGTTGGGCAACTGCTGGTGCCGGAAAAGCGCATCCAGAATGGCTTGCTTGAGTACGTCTACCGTGGGGAGCTCGCGAAGGCTTTGCTCGCGGATTTCCAAGTCGTGCTCCAGTTCTTTAAATTCTATAAAACTGGGGAAACTGGAATCGGTAGGATCATAACGCAACTTACGCTCTGGTTCGCAGAGGTATTTCATGCGCATAGACTCTACCGTATTGAGAAACTGGCTGGCAAATTTTTGCAGAATGGCGATCTCAAGCGGATCGTCTTGCGTTCGGTTTCGCAGCGATTCCAACAGCCGATCAAATACGCTTTGCAGGTAGTTGAAGTACGCGATGTATTCGTCTCCGCCCTGCAGCGTGGTTTTATCCAGCGCGGTAAGCTCGCGGAGCATGTCTGACTCTTTCACGGGATGGCGTTATTCCTGAACGGTCATTCCATTAAACTGTCCACGGCTGCTCCGGGGCTAGCAGGAGGTGCCGGAGTAGGCTTGGTCGGGGGACTCGCAACGGTGGGGTCCCCAACCGGAGTGCCGGGTACCGGGGACTCGTATTGAAACGAAAACTCGCGGGAAACATCGATGCCGTACTTGGTCCGGTGCTCTTCGGCCAGTTTGGCATCTTCTTCTTTGTAGCGCTGGGTTGCTTGCGCCATGGCCACCAAAACCTGGTGCAGTTGCGCCATCCGGGAGGGATGCTTTTTGATGCGGTCGATGCGGTCGCGCTCGGAAGACACGAAGACTTTGGCCGCAATTTCGCTGATGAGCTGGTCGGTTTTGACGCCGGCATCTTCGTAAATAGAGGCCGCCTCTTGGGCGGTGGCTGACTGAATCAGTTGCAAGCCTGACTCATAGGTAGTGATGCGTTCTTCGGTGTCAGAACGCAGTTGACCGATGAGCTGCTTCAGGTTGTTTTTAGTGGTGGTTTGCGCTTCTAAGTGAACGACGATTTGGTCAACGAATCGCTCCTTGCTTTGGAATATACCCAAGGCAATATTGTAGCGGCCCTTGAGTTCTGCGCGCTGCTCCCGAAAGTCGGCGATTTTCTTCTGTTGCTCGGTGTGTTCGGGCGAAGAGTTCTCGAATTCCTCCAACTGCAGTTCGGACTGCTTGAGTTGGGCTTCGAGATCCACCAGGTCTTTCTGGCGCTCTTCCATGATTTCTGCAGCCTTCTCTTTGGTTTGAAAGGCCATGTCTTTGCGGTGTTTCAGAGCTTCGATTTGCCCTTCAACTTCGCCAATCATGCCTTCAATGATTTTGACCATGCCGCTTACCTGGCTGATGATCCGGTGCAGCGAATCTTTAATGTCCGCATTTTTCAGGCGATCGCGGTACATCTTGTTGGCTGCTTCCTCGGAAGTTTTAATCTCCGTCAAAGACGCTTCCACCTCTTTGGACATGCGCTTGACCCGGCGGTTCTTTAGACCGAACAAGAGGTTGGCCAGGTCGGGAAGATCCTTAGCTTTAGCCAGTGCTTTTTCTGCGTTGGTGAAAGCGGCTTTGGCCCGCTCCACAATGGCTTCTTCCTGGTCGTTGAGTTCCTGCAACTGGGCAAATTCCCCACCGCAGGAATCCAACATGGCGCGCAAATGCAACATCAATTCGTTCAGGTCCTTCTCGGTATTCTGAACATCCTGATTCAAAGAGCCAAAATTGGCTTGAATAATGTCGCGCACTACTTCTTCCGTGCTCCGGTTCTGCTGAATAGCTTTCTCAATATCCGATTCAATTTGATCCAGCTTTCCGGCTATGTCCGTGCCTTTTTTGGACTGAATGTTGGACTTGAGGAGGTTGACTTTTTTTTGATCCCCCAGTTGTTCCAGGAGGTCGTACGATTCGTTTGCCATGTTCAGGAGAGAAGTTGTGAAGGTTGCCGAGACCAAATTAGCGCAAAGTTCCTTGTTTTACAAGGTAGTGGGTTGTGTTTAACTAAAATTTAACCAAATCGTTTTGGGTCACTAAGGAGTTGCTGTTTGTCAGAACAATTTAGGGGCAGGTGCCGCACCAAAAGTGGATATTCTGACACGCTTAATAATTTACCTTAAATTGATTTCACATTGCATTGATTAAAATTGCTATTTGTATGCAGAAAATTCAACTTAAACCGCTCAATTTTAGGAGTTACCGCTGATGCAGCGTAAATTCAAGGCTTGTTTCCAAATCAGTCCTCAGCGATCATTCAACAGACTTCCCATGCGTCGATTGTTTTCACTCCTTCTGCTCTTTTTGTCCTTCGCTCCTCTACAAGCGCAAATACCACCACCTGCACCCCCAAAACCGAATGTTCTGTTCATCGTCGTGGATGACCTGAGCGAGTATGTCGGCTTCCTTAACGAACATCCGCAATCCATTACACCCAACATGGATCGGCTCGCTCGCCGGGGCACGATTTTTATGAATGCTTTTTGCAGTTCACCGCAATGCTCCCCTTCCCGGACCAGCATGCTAAGCGGAAAGCTTCCTGATTATACGGCTATCTACGAGGGCGGACAATACAATGATGGCGATTTTCGGAGCAACTTCCACGGACAACCGGTGTTTACCCTGCCTGAGGTGCTCAAAGATTCCGGGGGTTACTTCACCACAGGGGTGAGAAAAATCTTTCACGGTCGCAACCACAGTTTGCCTGCCAATGACCTGGATGTGGATGAATCCACATCTGACAACTGCGCCCGGGGAAAAAGCTGGAGCCGCTGGAACAATTCGCCGAGCAATGAAATAGAACCAATTCCCTCGAAAACTTACGGCTGGGATTCTTACGAATGGGGAGGTTACGACAACAGCCTGGAAGTCAACGCTCCGGACTACCGGGCAACCTCTAAGGCCATTGACCTCCTGGAAGATTATATAGCCGATCCGGGCAACTTCTGCGACCGGCCCCTATTCCTGGCGCTCGGCATTTTTCGGCCGCATATTCCCTACTATAGCCCTGAAAAATACTTTTCGGATTTCTACCAGCCTGATCCTTATCAATTGCCTTATCGCAAGCCTTACAATGACCCGGTTAATGCGTTCCCTCCCAATGGCAATGTTCCGGCACCCTGGCCCGATGCCGTTCCTTCCGATTATGTGAACCTGCCGTTTATTGGAAAAACCAATGCTAATGGCAATGCAGATGCACCTTATTTATATTTTAAAAACTACCCACTTACCCTCAGTCCGCTCCCTATCGTTGAGCCCGGACTTTCTGATTCTGCCAGAGAATCCATCTTGGGCCGTTCGTTTGAAGCCAACTCCATGATAGCCTACTTGGCCTCCATTCGCTTTGCCGACGCCCAGGTAGGGCGCATTTTGGACGCCTTGGAATCGCAGCCCGGGGTGATGGAGAACACCATCATCGTGCTGATTAGCGACCATGGCTATGCTTTCGGCGAAAAGCTTCACCATGGTAAAGTGGCCTTGTGGGACCAAGTCGCACGGGTTCCCATGATTGTGGTAGACCCTCGCAAACCCGGAAACCGCGTCAGCTACCGTCCGGTGAGCTTGCTCGATATTTTCCCTACGTTGCTGGAGTTAACCGGCACCCCTGAACCTAAGCTCCCCGGTGGGGGCCGTTACCTGGACGGGGAAAGCTTCGCGAACCTGCTGGACGATCCGGAAGCCATTCGAACCAAACCAGTTTTGGTGGCCACGGAACTCAGCCGCTCTTATGCAGATGGCTATTGTTACCCCATGCACTCCGTGTTTGATCAGCGCTTCCACTACATTCGATACATAACCAACGGTCCTTTCAATGGCGCTGAGTGCGATTTGGACGCGCGCAGGTTTCAGGAAGAGCTGTACGAAATAGGCGAGCGCCGGGACGTTGACCCCAATGAATTTGTGAACCTGGCTAATGATCCCGCCTACCAGGGCATCAAAAGCTACCTGGCCCAATACCTTCCCGATGGACCGCTGTACAATGAATCCGGGGGAAAGGCGGAGATCCTGCTTGGCGACATAAGTTGCATCCTGAACCTGAGCAGCAACCATGTGGTCAAGGGCCGGTACACGCGCAGCAATGGAACCAGCTTTAGCAGCCCGCCTGAAGGGTTCGTCTTTGAATGGAGTTCGCCGGCCTTTTTTGCCCCGTTTTACGGAGATTCGGTTGTGCTCGGATCGTCTACTATTAACTCCGCTTTACTGCCAACGTTGAAGCGATTGCCGCTTACCTTAAAGGTCGTGGATACTGCTTCCGGTCTTTTCTTTGAAACGGTGGAACAGATTGAATTCAAATCGATTAGCGTTCCCTCTTCTACCTTTGCAGTTGCCTTTCCTGAACCCGGTGTGGTTCGGGTAACCCTCAACAGCCTGACCGGTATTGCAACCAGCAGGATTTGGGATTTCGGCGATGGAGTGACTATTCAAGAAACACACCCCGCTCCCCACCGCTACAGCCATCCAGGGGAATACCTGATTCGGCATACGGCTGCTTACGGAAATGATCCGGGCAATTCCTGTACCAGAAAAGAGGAAGTTCTGGTAACCATTGACTCGGCCGCTTTTCTGGGACAGCCCTGCCCCACGCCACTGTACCTCTCTACCTCGTCCGTCGCCAGTAACAACGCTAAATTGAAATGGGAAGCTGTTTTTGGTGCCAATCGTTATGAGTTCCGGGCTCGTTCCATCAAGTTCCCGGATGTGGCTTGGTTTTCCAATAGCAAGTCCGAAAACTTTGTCGTGATTCCCGGGCTGAAACCCAACGAAGAGTACGAATACCAAGTCAGGGCCATCTGTCCAGCGATGGCTACGGATACCAGCGATTGGTCGTATCCGCACATTTTTAAGACGCCAACCTGCTTTGCACCACTGAACCTTAATGTTGACGACATCACCGCTACTTCTGTTTCGGTGGAATGGCTGAACCAGAGCGAGTCCGTGGGCAACCACGAGGTACTAGCCAGGGCTTTGGACGGTGGTCCTATCATCCGAATTCCAGTTTCAGGAGGTTCTTCTGCGCTGGTAGGCGGGCTAATCCCCTCAACTACCTATGAACTCGCAGTTCGGCCGCGCTGTCCCAATGCTTCCGGGGGACCCGGTGCGGCAGGGCCGTTGACGCAAAAGCAAATCTTTACCACGCTTTCGCTGCGTCAGGAAGCGCTGTTGACGGATGAAAATTCGCTGCAATTGCAGCCTAATCCAGCTGCGGAGCTTGTGCAAATTCAGCTCCAGGGCCAGGGTGGAACCCTGCGCATTATGGATGCAGCGGGGCGGTTGTTCCAACAGCAGTCCGTCCTTTCGCCCGTGATAGAATTGTCGGTTAGCTCCTGGCAGGCCGGCTTCTATCTGGTGGAATGGCTGATGGATGACGGGCAGGCTTTCCGCAAAAAGCTGCTTATCCAGCACTAATCGCTCGAACGGAGCTGCATCGCCCCTGTCCCGACCACCTACTTGTGGGTATCCTGGACAGGGGCGTTTTGTTTCTGCTGCTTTTCAGGGCAAACGCCTCCCTGATTCTCGCGTTCATGGCTATATTTACGGTCTTAAACCACCCTATCCGCTTGGTGAACGCCATGAATTCCCCGCTTACTGATCCCGATACTAAGATCAAGAACAAAGGCCACGTGCGCATGTTCCGAAACCCAGTTTTGGAAGTGCTCAGCCTAAGTTCGGCAACGCTCACGGTGGTTTCCTATGGAGCCATTGTGCTGAGTTTTCTGGTGCTCAACAGCTTCTTTGGCAGTGTTGACTCCTTGAGCTCGGGGCTGTTCGTGTACTTCGGCGCTCTCGCTTGCTGGACTTTTTTCGAATACGTTTTGCACCGCTACGTATTCCACTTTGTCTATGAATCCAAAGCGGGTAATCGTTTTCACTACGTGATGCACGGCTACCACCACGAATATCCTCGCGACGCACACCGGCTCTTTATGCCCCCAGCGGCCGGAGTCATTATTTCTTCCATCTTTCTGGGCATTTTCTTCTTGCTGATGGGGCGCTCTGCATTCGTTTTCACGGCAGGTTTTGTAAATGGGTACCTTTTGTACACCATGATGCACTATTCCATCCACCGCTTTAAGGCTCCTAAAGGCCTGCGGAATTTGTGGAAGCACCATGCCATGCACCACTATAAGCACAATGACCGCGCATTTGGGGTCAGTTCCACTTTTTGGGACCGCATTTTCGGCACCATGCCGAAAGGACAGGAAGAAGGCAGCCAAGCCTGAACCTGGTTCGGTACCTTTTTGGAACCGCATCGGCGCGTTCCATACCCTTATTCCGCTTAGGCTGATCTCTTTTGCTTTCTATGGCCTCATCGCTTTTGCCTTGCCGGCCCAATGGGTATGGCAGCCCCAATTTCATACGGATAACCGCCTGCGCGATTTACGCTTACTTCCTGACGGCCGCGGCATGGCCATCGGCGACGGAAACGTGCTGCTGTGCACCATCAATGGCGGAGAAACCTGGACAGGAACAGGATCGGCTGCACCCGATCTGACAACAGCGTCCCTGGTGGGTTCAAGCATTTATTTTGGCAATCGCGAAGGGGGCATCTTTGTGCTTGAAAACCCTGGCACTTGCCTGAGCGACTTAGTCGCCATTGCCACGCCTGCCCTTTCGAACCTAACTGACTTGCACATGGTCAGCGATAGCGAAGGATATGCTGCAGCAAATGGTTCAATACGATTTAGTAACAACGCCTGGAGCAGCTCTACCGCTGTGGTCAACCTCAATTGCCCGTCTGATGCCGAGGCGCTTTGGTTTCTGAACCAAGATTTGGGCTTTGCCGTTACCCAATCAGGCCGCATCGCCCGCATTCGCCAGGAAAGTGGCACGTTTTTTTGCGAGACCGTTGCTTCAACAGACCAGGCGCTCCACAACCTGCATTTTTTCGACGGGCAATATGGGTTTGCTGTTGGGGAGCTCGGAACGGTGTTAGCCACCGCCGATTCCGGCCAAACCTGGCAGGATCGCTCCATCCCGGTGTCCGATGATTTGACCGCTGTTTTTGCCACAGGTCCGTTGACCATTCACGCTGCTGGGGATCAGTTGTACCGCTCTACAGACGGGGGAATAGGTTGGGAAATGCAAAACAAACCCTCTCCGATGACCCAGGCCGATGCGCTTTGGTTCATTGACGCAAATAACGGCTGGGTGGCGGGTGCAAATGGTTTTCTGGGCTACACGGGCAATGCCGGGGGAAGTGGACTTGTGCTCAGCGCACAACATTCGGAACAGGCTTCCAACGAGTGGTCCTTTGGACCGAATCCGGCAACGCATCAAATCCACCTCTGGTCGGCCAGTCCACAACCTACCATCTGGAGCCTGCAGAACAGCATGGGCATCCGAGTCAAGCACGGTGTTTGGATGGGCTCAACAGTGGTTGGCCTGGATGGTCTACCTGCTGGACTCTACTGGCTAAAAGCGGGGAACTGGCCCGCAAAACCATTGGTGATTCAGAGGAGTCAGGGCAGTGCGCCGTAAGGGTTTGTTTTAGTGGTGGTGTTCGTCGTCAGGGCCGTGCACATGACCGTGATCCAATTCCGTCGCTGTTGCTTCGCGCACTTCAATGATGTCAACTGCAAAATTCAGGATCTGGCCCGCGAGTGGGTGATTGCCATCCACCATCACAAAATCAAGGCTGACGTCCGTAACCGTTACCATCATAGGACCCTCCGGCGAAGAAGCGCGGAACTGCATACCCTTTTCTATGTCGGCCTCAGCGGGGAAGCGATCGCGGGGAACCTGCTGAATTAGCGAGTCGTTGCGCAAACCGTATCCTTTTTCCGGGGGAATGGCCACGGAAAACTGCTCGCCAGCCGTTTTGCCTTCGAGGGCTTCTTCCAAACCACTAACGATTTGGCCCACCCCTTGCAGAAAGTAAAGCGGCTCGCGGCCTTCGGAAGTATCCAATACGGTGCCTTGATCATCCGTTAACGTGTAGTCAATGGCAACAACGGTTTGCTGGCTAATTTGCATGGGGTAAGGAGGTTTGACGGCTGCGCCTGGGTTGAAATCGGAGCAAAGTTCCCTATTCCGACCGTCGCGCAGACACGGTGATTTTCCGGAAAAAAGCAAAAGTAAGGGTTTTTGAAGCCATTCCCAGCGCCAGAGCCTAATTGCAAAGCAGAAAAGCCCCAAAAGGGGCTTATTTTTGCTGAGCTCACTTTACCCTTTGAAGCCGCAGTGCGCAGCGCACTTTTCGAACCGTAACTATGGAAATCAGCCAATTTGCCGAAGGCCTCAGTGCCCATGTTGACCGCGTGAAGCCGTTTGGCAAAACCATCAAGTTTGAGTTCCCCGAAGGCAGCATCACCATTGATGGTACGGGCGATAAAACGGTGGTTCACCAGAACGGCGGCGAGGCCGATTGCACCATTATTACCAAACTGGAATACATCGATAAGCTGCGCAAAGGCGAACTGAACCCGATGATGGCCATGATGAGTGGCAAGCTGAAGATCAAGGGTGATATGGGGCTGGCCCTCAAGCTCCAGGAGCTCCTTTAAGAGTCTTCTAAAAACCCCGGATCCTGCGGCTTGAACGGCAATTACTGCCGGACGACCTGACGCTCCGAGCACTGTTCTCCAGCGCACAGGCGCAGCACGTAGGCTCCGCTTGAAAGGTTCACCTCATTGAATTCGCGGAAGTACGCACCGGGAGCCTGGACACCCAGGTCGGCTCGATATACTTCGCGCCCCAACAGATCAATCAGTTGCAGGGAGACTGATCCACTTCCCTCAACCGCGTAATGAATGCCAAAACGCTCGTCAAAGGGAACCGGGTAGACACCCAACATCAACGGGGCAGGGTCGCTCAAACCAGCAAAGCCTTCAACGCCCTCGCGCTCCACAAATGGGAGCGTTGTAAAGGGATTCCAGGCCGTGTAAGGCGACAGACGGATGCCGTCGCAGGAGGCGGCAACCCGCCATTCGTAATTGCGATTGGGCTTGAAGATGTTGTAGGTTCGGCTGTTGCCGCTCAAAATGCTGGCCTGAACACCCGCTGCACCCACCTGACGCCCTTCTAACCGATAGCCCACAGCCGATGGAGAGGCTGTCCAGCTAACGGTAGCAGAATTGGCCGCAATGCCTGTGGTCATTGGATTCTGGGGAATTTGGCAGGAGTTAACGGGCAACAGTGGAGGTCGGGCAGGACCGGGTCCGGGTCGGCTTGAAGCGGAACCTGCATTCGCCAGGCTAACGGCACCACTGTTGACTTTCCAACTGGCCCCCGATGAAGCAGCCGGATTCGGCGACGAAAGGGTATTGACGAAATAGTGATCGCCTTGGGCGCGCTCCGTGGTAAAATCCATGAGCAGGTATCCATGATCGCTCAGGTTGACGTAACGCACGTGTGGGTTGAACAACTGCACCAGGAATTCCCCGCCAAAATCAAGACCAGGCGAGGTTACTGAAGTGGTGATGAATTCCACACCGGCATTTCCTCCAGGCGCGGGGATGTTGTTTGACCACGCAGTGTGGATGTCGCCTGTCAACACAACAAAGTTCTGCAGACTGTTCATTTTCACGGTGTCGATCAAACGTTGGCGCTCTGCCGCATAGCCGTCCCAGGCATCCGCATTGACGGCAACCCCAAAAATTTCGAGCGGCGCGAACATCACCTGGTTCACCAGCACTTTCCACTGGGCAGTGCTTTGCGTAAGCTGCTGGCTCAGCCAGGCAAACTGGGTGGGACCAAGTAAGCTGTGGTTGATGTCAGAAGCCGAGCTGAGATCCTGTTCATCGCGGCCTTCCACCCGCGTGTCTACGACAAAAAAGTCGAGCAGATCGCCATAAGGCAATCGGCGGTAAACACTTGTAGGTGTCAGAGGATTGGGTTCACGAACCGGCATCCATTCCAACCATGCTTGGAATGCCACACTGCGGCGATCTGACCAGAGACCTTCACCGCTGTTGTGGTTCTCCGCACCGCCCGTCCAGGCGTCGTTGGCAAATTCGTGATCATCGTAGATGGCAATGAAGGGGTACATCTGGTGGACGGCACGCGAATCGTCGTCCAATTTGTACCACGAATGGCGCACGCGGTAATCCGAGAGCGTAATGATTTCATTGTCTGGCGAATGGTTCCTGCCCAGACCCGGCTCAAAACCGTAACCGCCAGTTTGATACTCGTAAATGTAGTCGCCCAGGTGAAGGATGCCGTCCAGGTCGTTGCGGCCAGCCATGTTAGCGTAGGCATTGAAATACCCAGCCTGGTAATTGGAACACGAGGCCACCCCAAAGCGCAGGTTGGAAACTGCGCCAACAGGAGCCGTCCGGGTGCGCCCAATCAAGGACCGGCGACCCAGGTATTCAAATTCATAGTAATACCACGTGTTGGGGCTCAACCCGCTCACATCTACTTTAACGGTATAATCCCGGGAAGGGCCCGTTGTGAATATGCCGTTGCGGACCACGTTGGCCATAGCGGTATCTGTAGCCACCCGCCAGTTCACGGGCAACATGCCCGTTGCGTCCAAGGTCAGGCGGGTCCAGATGACTACTGCATCAGGAAGCGGATCGCCGGAGGCAATACCGTGAAAAAATGGGAAAAGCCGGATGTCCGGTGCCGACCTTTCGCTGAAATCCACTTGAGCACTTGCGCAAACGGATACCAGCGCAAACAGGATCGTGAAAAGAGGCCTGATCATGGGTTTGCGTTAATAGAGAGAATGAAGAGAGAAAGAGTGGACCCACAATATCCGGCGAATCCACGGTTGTTCCCAATTAAAAAAAGTAAACCCTATTCCGCGTAAGGACCGCTTAAATCGGCTGTTTTACAAACCATGAACCCATCCAATGCGTTAGAAAAATTTGGGTCGACATTAAACCCAATAATCCTTGCATTTTGGGCAAAGTATTTGCGCAGCAAGACTGGCAGGCGAAAATGAGCCGGCTCCATATCGGAAATCAAGGCATCCAACGTGCGCGTATCCTGGCTGCATTCGGTGAGCAGCACATCCGCATCCAGCCCTCCAAAATCGGGGTTAAACGCTTTTCGTGGTCTGACCATTACTGCCAATTCTAAATCAAAATGGTGGGTTTGAATGTAGCGAACCATAACACTCCTGCTAATTTGCGAATAGGCGTTGCTGATGCTCACCGGTCCAATTAAATAGCGGTATTGAGGATTCTTAGTCAAAAACAGCGTCACTCCCTTCCAGAGCAAAAACAAGGGCAACCGTTGTTGTTGGTAAGCCGGCACCACAAACGACCGGCCAAGTTCCAGGCTCTGGTTCAGGAAGGGCAAAAATTCGTCCTTCAAGTGAAACAGCGTATGCAGGTAGAAGCCTTTTTTGCCATGGGTGCGCAGAAGCAAATCTCCCGGTCCCAACCGGTAGGCACCAGCAAGTCGATTCTCCTCCCGATCCCAGGCAAAGAGATGGCGGTAGTGCGCATCAAAGGCATCCAAGTCGATCATTTTGCACGAACCCTCGCCCTCGGCCTGAAACGTCAATTCGCGCAATCGGCCAATTTCGTGCAACAAGTGCGGAATTTGATCGGCGGCTGCTTGGAACACTTGAAATTTACCCTGTTCCAGCAACAAGCATTCCGGGGGAAGGGCTTCAATTTCCCGGGCCAGAATGGTGGGATCAAACGGGGTGTGAATCACGCGCAACCATTCGGTTGCCGGTTCCTGCCCCGCTTGGACAGGAACACAGCGCAAGCTATACAACCGGGCACTTAAATAGCGATCTAGACGCTGGAGGTCATTAAAGCCCGCCAATTGAGGGCCGGGGATGGCGTTTCCAATTCTAAGGGTAGGATAGTTAAATGAACCGTGTTCCTTACCGTCAACATAAGTTTGCTTATTATCAATAGCCCTGGATAAATTCGTTGCGAGAAAGTGAAGTGGAAAAACGGGAAAATCACCGGTCTGAAGAAACCTCAGCCACTTTTTCTTCCAGCGGCTTCGGACAGGAATCCACGCTGGCAGTTTTAAGGGTTGTAGCTTTATTTGCGGAAGCAAAACCACCAGGTAGCCATCCTGCAGGAATTGGGCAACCTCCTTAGGATTTTTCGCCATAGGGCCTTGTACGGCCAGTGATGGCTCAAAAAATCGAAATTTCCATGCAGATAAATCGTCAGTTGTTTCTTCCAAACCAGCCGGTATAAAATCGGTGCGGCGCTGCTTTAACCAGGCGATGAAATAGTCCCATTCGGCTGGCTCAGGAAGACGGTCCAGCAACAAAACTCCCGGGCCCGTGGCCGGAATTCGCCTGGCTTCCTTTTCGTTTACAGAAGCTAATCGGAGAATAGGCCAAGCTCGGGAATGCACCTTTTGCAACATAAGTTATCTTACTTTAAAGATTGAAGAGGTACGCCCCCCTAACCATCTACTTTGATGTGATTTTTTGCCTACATCAGACACAGCATAAGCAATATTATCTTCATTAGGCAAGTCCGGGGAACGATGCACATGCGCATCTAATATGCTTTGGAAAAAACCGGCGAACAAGCCCATTAACTGCACTCCGTGAAGCGGTGTTTTCCAGGAATAGGTCAGGTCCGCATGACTGATCAGAGGACTGAGCAATAACTTACCTGGATGCTCATAGCGGGCCAGAAGATTCATGAGGTCCTCAGACTCTCTGGGCAGGATGACATCGTCTTGCCGACCATGGAGTAAGAAAAGCGGTGCGTCCAGATGCTGGATATGGTCAATAGGATTCATTCGCCGCAACCAGTCCTGGTCAGCTTGCAATTGCTGGCAAACTTGCTGCCAGCGCATGTCCCGGTAGGTCTGGTCGTGAACAAAGCGTCGAAACAACGACCGGGTTTGTGGATCCGATTGAACTAATTGGGCAGGCAGGTGCGGATAGCGGCGTTTCCAACCATCATCGTCAATGGCCGTTCGGAACAACTGGCTCAAACGGGGTTGCAGGCCTACCACCCGTTCAGCAAAATTCAGCCAGAGAACATAACGTCCATAATCATCGCGGCTGTTCTCCATAACATGCGACACCGCTCGTTTCAAATTGCTGTAGGGTCCAATGGCCATAATACCACTGATGCTCTTGCGCAACTCTGGTCGGGCACAGGCAACCAGACTTAAACTCGCCGAAATGGAAGCTGCAAAGACCCCCAGCGGTTTGCGATGATAAGTTGCCAAAGCTGCTATAAAGTCTGCGATTTCATCAACCGCTCGTGGATGCAAACGAAGCGCTTCAACCGAATCAAGAATCGGCATATACACATCAAATCCAATGCTGGCCAGGTTTGATGCAGCGCGCTGCATTCGAGGATCGCGGTACCCCCGCGCAGCGTAACCGTTCAAGGCCACCACTACCGGGGCCGCACTACAGTCGGGATTCTTGGTGAAACGAAGGGCCTTTTGGCAACCTTGAAGACTTGGGATGGTAACGAGCTCCGGTTGGAGGAAATGGCCAGAAGTTTGAATAGAGGCCTGGATATACTGCCAGGCAAGCCTTTGTGGAATAAGCATTCCCCGGGGAATTAAGCACAAAGCTCTACCCCTTGTATTAAGCCAAGGTTACCCCCACAACAAATAATAAGCCGGCCTGAACGAATCAGGCCGGCCTATTATGAAATTCATTGTTCGCAAATTGACTGCGAACGCAACCCTTTACCGAGACACGGTAAACTTGCGCGATAGACGCTCCTTGCCATCTGTCATGTAGAGCAAGTACAGGCCAGGGGCGTAGTCAGCGGTTTGGAGGCTCATCACCTGTCGACCGGCCATGCGGT
>Ga0163150_10006714_pt1 | contig 13928 bp, 11 predicted proteins | sample OliLakLV19P2IB_FD_148628 | JGI IMG/M metagenome (GOLD analysis project Ga0163150, IMG submission 148628) | Freshwater microbial mat bacterial communities from Lake Vanda, McMurdo Dry Valleys, Antarctica - Oligotrophic Lake LV.19.P2.IB | ecosystem: Environmental > Aquatic > Freshwater > Lake >...
CCGCGGCGGCTGGACCACGTGCTGCTGGTGCTGCCGGGGGTATTTCCGCACAAGGGCTGGGAGGGGGCTGGCCGGGAGGACCGGCTGGCGATGCTGCGCGCGGTTTCCTGCGAGCGCGTTTCCGCCGCGGTGAGCGAAGGCGGGCTGTATATCGAGATGGTTCGCGAGGCTCGGGCGCAGTTTCCCGAGGCGGAGATTCACGTGATCTGCGGCCGGGATGCAGCGGAGCGGCTGGTGGGGTGGCATGCCGGGGATCCGTCGTTCTTTGAGGATTTGCGGCGCGAGTTTCGGATGCTGGTGGCGGCCAGGCAGGGTGCGTGGGAACCGGACGAACGGGTGGCCGAGGTGGTGGAAGTGCTCGATGCGGGGGGCTGCTGGGATGAGGTTTCGTCGACTGCGGTTCGGGAGGCGATTGCGGCGGGCGGGGACTGGCGGCGACTGGTGCCGGAGGTGCTGCACGGCGCCGTGTCGCGGGTGTATGGGGCGGACTGAGAATCCGCCCCCAGGGTTAATTAGCTGCGTTTACGAGGAGTGGACGGACCGCGTCCGGGTCCACGGCCTGGCGGCCGCGAGGAACCGCCACCACCGCGAGGGCCACGGTCATCTTTCGGCCCACCGGGACGGAATGGGCGCTTCGTTGGGGATCCACCGCCACTTCGAGGACCCCGGTCGTCCTTCGGCCCACCGGGCCGGAAGGGACGTTTTGTTGGTGACCCGCCACTGCCGCGGGGCGGACGACCTTCCCCATCGCGACCGCCTGGGCGGAACGGACGCTTCGTTGCCGATCCACCACTGCCGCGGGGCGGACGACCTTCCCCGTCGCGACCAGCGGGCCGGGAGGGACCGCGAGGCGGTCTGTCACCACCATCGCCCTGCGGCGGATACTCGGGACCCATGCCACCGCGCGGGCGTCGGCCTGTGGTGCTGGGCGGCGGCCCGTCGTCACGGCGAGGCGGACGGGCACCACTGGGAGGTCCACTGCGGTATCCACCACCACGGTCGTCATCTCTGCGAGGAGGACCGGAGGGGCGAGACGGTCGGCCTCCACTGGGAGGTCCGCTGCGGTATCCACCACCACGATCGTCATCTCTGCGAGGAGGACCGGAGGGGCGAGACGGTCGGCCTCCACTGGGAGGTCCACTGCGGTATCCACCGCCACGGTCGTCATCTCTGCGAGGCGGACCGGACGGGCGCGGGGGTCGGTCTCCGGCTGCCGGGCGTTTTGCAGCGGGACGGTCGGAAGCAGCGGCGGCGGGCTTGCGTGTGTAAGCCGGACGGTCGCCCGTTTCCCGCGGCGGACGCGGCACGTCTCCGGGGCTGTCGCGAGGATCGTCCTTTGGCAACGGAGGGTCGCGGAAATCGCGGCGAGGCTTCTCGCCTTCCCACTCCCGCTGCAATTCGTCCGGATCCAGCGGCACGTCCAGATCTTCTTCGATCTCGTCATCACCGACGGGCACGATCTCAACCTCAGCGCGCTTCGGTCCACCGCGGCGCAGAAGCGGGAGATCCTTGACGTCCTTGTCGGCTTTCTTTTTCGCGCTGAGCGCAGGCGGCACGATGGGGCGCTTCGGAACGTCGTCGCCGAAGATAAATTCGCGAACCTGACCATCTTCGTCACGGCGAGCCACGCGCGTCACCGGTGCTTCGGCCCGTTCGGGGACTGCGGAGAGGACCGCGTCGGCGACAGCCACCACGGGCCGCATCGCAACGACGTCGTGCACACGAACCAGGTAAGCGCCGTTGAGAATCGCGGCGGTAACCGCGGCCGCGGTGGCGAACTCGGTGCCCTCGGCGGTGTCCTGCGCGAGGAACGATTTGCGGGAGGCGCCGACCAGAATCGGCGTCAGCAGCCGCTTCATTTCCGGCAGCCGCGCGAGGATCTCAGAGTTCTGCTCTTTGCGCTTGCCGAAGCCGATGCCCGGATCTATGACGATGGCGTTGGACGGCACACCGGCTTTCACGGCCCGGTGCAGCGAGGCCTGAATTTCGGTCAGGATTTCGCCCATCACGTCGCGCATTGGCGGCAGCTTCGCCCATGTTTCGGGAGTGCCGCGCATGTGGTTGAGGATCAACCCCGCGCCATGATGAATCACCGTTTTGGCCAGGTCCGGCTCCCAGGTCAGGCCCGACACATCATTGATGATGCTGGCGCCGTGCTCCAGGGCGGCCTCGGCCACCGCAACTTTGTACGTGTCGACGGAAATGGGGATGCTGAGGCGGCCCTTAAGGCGCTTCAGCACGGGGATGAGGCGGCGCAATTCCTCCGCTTCAGAAACTCTTTCAGAGCCGGGCTTCGTGCTCTCGGCTCCAATATCTATGATGTCAGCGCCCTGCTCCTGCAACTCCAGCGCGCGCTCCGCGGCGGCGTCGGGATCAGAGTATGAGCCACCGTCGGAAAACGAGTCCGGCGTGACATTGAGTACAGCAACAATCAAAGTGTTCGGACCAAGCTCCAGGGCGTGGTCGCGAACCTTCCATTCCATTTTCTTGCGAATCATTCGTAACGGAGGCAGACGATCGGGTCCAGATTGGCGGCGCGATTGGCCGGGTAGTACCCGAAAAATATGCCGACGCCGACCGATATAGCCACACCCAGAGTAACCCAGACCGGAGACACCGTGGCGGGAATGGATGGCATCACTGTTCGGACGACCAGCGCAAACAGCGCTCCGAGGGCAATTCCTATCGCTCCGCCGACGACCGAGAGCAGCACCGCTTCCAGCAGAAACTGCGCCCGAATATCGGATTTCCGCGCGCCGATTGCTTTGCGAACACCGATCTCAGCGGTGCGCTCGGTAACAGAGATCAGCATGATGTTCATGACGCCGATTCCACCCACCATCAGCCCTACAGAGCTGATGATGCTGGTGAGGAGCACAAGCGCCCCGGTGAGTTGGTTCCACAAATTAGTCAGAAAATCTGGCGCGGTAATCTCGAAATCGTTCTGCGCGTTCATGCCTACTTTCCGGGCCCGGCGGAGAGCGTTGGTTACGTCGTCCACCACCTGCTCCGACGGAAGGCCTTTGGGAACTGTAAATCCGAGAATCAACTCTTTCGATTCCGGGTAGCGCTTGTGGAAGAGCGAGAACGGCATCACCACGAAACTGTCGACGCCCGGGCCACCGAATAATCCAGGGTCGTGCTCGAAGACGCCGATCACTTCGTATTGCTGGCCGTTCACGCGGACCATTTTGCCGAGTGGCGATTCGGCTTTGAAAAGCGAATCGGCCACCGCGGCCCCGAGCACCACCACAGGGCGGGAATGCTCTTCGTCGAATTTGGTGATGGCTCGCCCGTTGGACACGGCAAAGAGGGGGATCGCGTCGAAGTAGGACGGCTCGGCGCCACGCAGGATCACGCGTTCGACCGAGTTGGAGCCGTAGCGAACATCGTTGCTGTCGCCGAAGAAGAAGGCTCGGGTGCCGAAGACCGAAACGTTGTCGGCATGGGGAACCAGTTGTCGGACCATCTCGGCGTCGGTGGCCTGAAAATATTTTCGCTTCCGAATATGTTCAGGCATTCGGCCGAAGCGCGGTCCGAGCGGAATGCGCGACACGAAGTAAGTGCGCGAGCCGAATTCTTCCACACGGTGCTGGATGTATCCGTTCAGTCCGTCGATGATGGAGGCCACACTGATTACGCTGGTGACTCCAATCACGATGCCCAGAATGGTGAGCGCGGACCGCACCTTGTGACTTCGCAAGGTGTCGAGCGCGACCATCAGGTTTTCGTGCAGTTCTGCCCGGGTCATAGAAGTGTCCTCAGTCCGCGCGCAGCGCGACCACCGGGTCGAGCCCCGAAGCACGCATCGCCGGATAGATGCCGAAGAAGAGGCCGATGAGCGAACTCATCACCAGACCCAGCACCGCAACCCACGTCTGCACCGACGCGGGAAATGCCGTCAGCGTTTTCAACAGGAGCGCAACCCCGAAGCCTGCCACTACGCCGGTAACTCCGCCCACCAGGCACTGCATCACGCTCTCTGTGAGAAACTGCCTGGCGATGTCGCCCTTTGTGGCGCCGAGCGCCCGACGGACTCCGATCTCCTTGGTGCGCTCGGTTACAGACACCAGCATGACGTTCATGATGACGATGCCGCCCACGACTGCGGATATGGAACTGACCATCACGAACACCGCGAAGAACGCGCCGCTGATGCTGTTCCAGAGCGAGATGTAGCTTTCTTTTGTTCCGATAAAAAAGTCGCTGTCTTTTCCTGGTGGAACGTGGCGCTTTGCCCGCAGCGCGACGGTCACTTCGTCCTGCGCCTTGTCAAATGTCGACGTGCCCGGTTTGGCGAGAACGTTCAGCGTGAGGCTGAAATGCGGGCGCATTCGCAGAAAAGCACCGAGCGGAACGATCGCGAACGTGTCCTGATCCTGCCCCAGCACCGATCCGATTTTGGTGAACGTACCGACGACCGTATATTCCAGGTTCGCGATGCGGATTACCCGGCCGATGGGGTCGGTTGCCGGAAAGAACTGTTCGACGACGGCCGAGCCGATCAGACAAACCGCGGCGTCGTGCTTTTCCTCATTTTCGGTAAAATAGCGGCCATTTGCGAGCTCACGCGTGTCGATATTGCCCATGTTCGAGGTATGGCCATTGATCGTCACGTCGGCCAGGTCGAGGTCGCCCAGTTTGACTCGCGCCGTGGTGTTGCCGGTGGCTCCCACGTCCTGGCAGGCCTCGCAACTGGCACGTACATGGGCCAGGTCCTCCGCTTCGATCTTCTTGTATTTCAGGGCCTTCAGCACGAGGTTGAAGTCCGTCGCGGCGAAGGGCGTCCGTGCGACCTGGAAGACGTTGGTGCCGAGGTTGGCGATCTTCTGTTCCACATACAGGTTCGCCCCCTGCACGATGGTCATGACCGTGATGAGCGTCGCCACACCCATGGTGAGGCCGACTACCGTAAGTGCCGAGCGCAACTTGTGTGCGCGTAAGGAGGCGAGACTTTGTGCAACGCTGTCAGACAGAAGGAGCATCGGTTATCGTGACGTGCTTGTACTTCTTTCCGGCCCGTATGATGTAGCTGCCAGAATCCAGTTTGTGCGCAGGCCCCGAGTATGGCACTTCATCCTGAGTGCCCACCCGGAAAACGGCAACGGAACCACCTGCTTTAACAAGTTTGTCGGCCTCCGTGTTGGAGGAAACGAACCGCGCCTGAACCAGCGCGCGATTCAGGCGCGCATCGGCGACTGTGTAGTGCTCCAGCGTTTCCACGGGCGGCAGTCCACCCCATGCCGAAGCGACCTGATTTGCTTCTTCGGAGGAATGAAATTCGGAAACGATTCGGGTGGCCAGGTCCTTCTTCGCGGCTACCGGATTGCCGCCCGCGCGAATGCCCGCGATCTCTTCGAGCGATATATCGGTCAGTAATTCGAAGTACCGCCAGACCAGAACGTCGTCGATATTCATCAGCTTGCGGAACATATCCGCGGGCGATTCGGTAATTCCCACGTAATTGCCCTTGGATTTCGACATCTTCTCGACGCCGTCCAGTCCTTCCAGCAACGGCGTGGTGCCGACGATCTGCGGAGGCACACCATAATCGCGCTGGAGCTCGCGGCCCACCAGCAGGTTGAACTTCTGGTCCGACCCGCCCAGTTCGACGTCGCACTTCAGTGCCACCGAGTCGTAGCCCTGCGCCAGGGGGTACATCAGCTCATGCATGGAAATCGGCACGTTCTCGCGGAAGCGCTTCGAGAAATCATCGCGCTCCAGCAGACGGGCGACGGTGTACTTTCCGCACAGCCGGATCACTTCGTAGAAGCTCATGGCGTCGAACCATTCGCTGTTGAAGCGAATTTCGGTGAGCGCCGGATCCAGAATTTTGAACACCTGCGACTTGTATGTCTCGGCATTGCGGAGAATGTCTTCGCGGGTCATCGGGGGGCGCGTGATGTTGCGGCCGCTGGGGTCGCCGATGAGGCCCGTCATGTCGCCGATCAGGAAAATGACCTGGTGCCCGAGATCCTGAAAGTGCTTCATCTTGCGAATGAGCACGGTGTGTCCCAGGTGGAGATCCGGTGCGGTGGGGTCGAAGCCTGCCTTGACGCGCAGCGGCCGGCCTTCTTTCGCGGCGGACTCGAGCCGCTGACGCAGATCCTCCTCACGGATCAGTTCGGACAGACCCTTCTTCAGGTAAGTAATTTGTCGATCGACAGATGTTGCGGACAAGCAACCATTGTAGCTATCCTGAGCTTTGGTGCTTGTGTCCGTCCGCTGCCAATAACTCGCGGCCTTCCTCAACGGACACCATAAGTGTCTTCGCGGTTCCCATGCGAAGAAAATGCACCGAATCTCAAACAATACTGCACGTGTTTTTAGTGCCAGCCACGGTCTGTTCGGACTCCTGACCGGAGCCGGAGAGGCGACTGTGTCACTGGCTGGATCCTTCCGTCATCGCGCCGGAACGGCTGCGGATTTGCCCGTGGTGGGCGACTACGTTCAGCTTGATGACAATGGCCTGATCGGGTCTGTTTTGCCTCGCCGCACGAAGTTCTCCCGGCGCGCTGCCGGCACTCGCGACGAGGAGCAGGTGCTGGCGGCCAATGTCGATCTTGCGCTGCTGGTGTGCGGGCTCGACGGCGATTTCAATCTGCGGCGGCTGGAGCGTTATCTGGTGCTCGCTCACCAGAGTGGCGCCGATCCGGTGATCGTGCTGAACAAGGCGGACCTCGACCCCGCTTCCCTGCCCCTGCGTGTGGCCGAGGCACGGGGGGTTGCCTCGGGCGCTCCGGTGGTTACCACGTCGACGATGCGCGACGGAGGTGTCGGCGCGGTGGAGGCGCTGCTGGAGCCCGGTGTCACAGCCGTGCTGCTGGGGTCGTCGGGAGCTGGCAAGAGTAGCATCACCAACGCGCTGCTCGGCGGCCAGCATCTGCGCACGCAGGCAGTTCGGGAGCATGACAGCCGGGGCAGGCACACCACCACGCATCGCGAGCTGGTGCAACTGCCGGGCAAAGCCTGGATCATCGACACGCCGGGTCTGCGTGAGATACAGCTCTGGGCGTCGGAGGACACCGTCAGACAGGTGTTCGACGATGTGGAGGAGCTCGCGCGCGGCTGCCGTTTTCGCGACTGCAAACATTCCGGCGAGCCAGGGTGCGCTGTGGCTGCGGCCATAGCGGCGGGAGAGCTCGACGAAGGGAGGCTGGAGAGCCGGAACAAGCTGGGAGGGGAGGCCCGGACGATGACGAAAGCGAAGTTAAAGCAGATTAGCCGCGATATACGCGCGCACTATCGAGTGACGGGGAAGAAGTAAGTCGCGGCGGGGCGAATTCTACTTCGCCCCGATTCCGCCCTTCAGATCGCGCAGCACGCTTAACACACCGGGCACCAGCGTGATGACAAACAGCGCCGGGAGAATGAAGAGCACCACGGGAAACAGCATCTTGATGCCGGCTTTGCCGATGGTCGCCTCCGCTCGCAGGCGGCGTCGAGTGCGCAGAGCTTCGGCGTAAACCTTCAGTGCGTGGGACAGGCTGGTGCCGAACCGTTCGCTCTGGATGATCATCGCGGCCAGCGATTTGATGTCCTCGATACCCGTGCGCCGGACCAGCTGATTGAAGGCTCGGGAGCGGTCCTGTCCGGCCTTCACCTGCATCACGACGGTATAGAATTCCGCGGCGAGTTCCGGATAAATGTACTGCATTTCTTCAGAAACCCGGGTCATTGCCTGATCGAGCGCGAGACCCGTTCCCAGAACGATGCCGAGCAGATCGACGGTGTCGGGTAGCGCGTCCTGCAGCCGGCCGCGGTACCGCTTCACCAGGCGCTTCAGCACCATGCCGGGGAGCATCCAGCCCAGAATGCCCGCGGCGATGAGTGCGCCGAATTTGGTGGTCACGGGGTTTTCGCGCTGGAGATACAACATGCCTCCGAGCACCAGGAACAGAAATCCAAGGTGACAGGCGACAAACACCGCAAGCGCCTGCTTGCGCCGAATACCGGCCTGCGCGAGTTCTTTCTCGGTGTCGCTGAGGTACTCTTCCATCCCCGGAAGCATGCTGACGAAGTACAGGAACCGGTCTGAGAGGCCGCTGCCGAGACGGCGCCGCATGGGGCGGTTCGCGCTGGCGCTGGCACTCGCCTGTAGTTCCGTGAGGCGGTCGTCGAGCGCGTCTTCACGAGGCTGGAGGAGCAGCACCGCACTGAACGCGATTGCCGAAAGGGTGATTCCGAGTGCGACGAAAAAGAGAATGGCTGTCATATTTCTCCCTAAAACTTCGGACTCGCAATCTGCCGGATGACAAGAATGCCGACGATTTCAGAAACAATGGCGTAGGTCAGGAACTTGCTTCCGGTCTCATCGGTATACAGCAGCACCACGTACTCGCGCTTCAGGAACCACAGAATGATGCCGAAGATTATCGGCATGGAGCACAGCAGCGCGGCCGAGAACCGCTGCTGCGCCGTCGATGCCTTCATCTTTTCCACCAGGTACAGGCGCTCGCGAACCAGCAGCGAGAGATTCTCCAGCACCTCCACCATGTTCGCGCCAGTCTGCCGCTGCAGAATCAGACCTGTAATGAAGAACTTCAGATCGATGAGAGGAATTCGCTTGCCAAGGTTACGCAGCGCCACGTCCACCTGCATGCCCAGCGCCATCTCCTCCACCACTTTGCGAAACTCCTGCTTCGATGGATTCGACGTTTCCGAAGCAATCGTATCGAGCCCCGCGTGGATGTTGTGGCCCGCCTTCATGGAGCGGTTGAACAGGTCGATGCAGTCCGGCAACTGGGTTTCGAATTTGGCGATCCGCGCGTCCCTCTTCACGTTTATAAAGACGATGGGAGACGCCGCAAATACAAAAGCGACCGCCAGTTTCACCAGAAATACAGGGATAAATAAGTTGGCCGTGAAGTAGACGCCCAGAAATAACAGCAGACAGAACGTCGCGACTTCCGGCGCGCGATACTTCAGGTCGGCCTGTTCGATGGTGTCCTGGAGGCGCCGTATCAGCCCGACCCACTGGATGAAGTCTCCGAGCGACGCCAGGGTACCGCGATCTTCCCGCCGAATCAGGTCCGGGGCGGAGCGGTTGCGCTGCCCGGTGCGCGCCCGCAACTCACGCAGCCGGCCGATCAGGACCTGGCTGTTCGCCTCCTGCGGCGTAACAAACGCGTACCAGGCGGCACCAAACAAAGCAGCGGAAAAGATAAGAAATGCGATGAAGAGCCACACGGCTAGCTGATCTCCAGAACTTCCTCAAACACCGAGGATTCAATGTGAACGCCATAGGCTTTCAGCCGCTCCAGGACCTTCGGCCTGTGTCCGGATGCGCGGAATGTGCCCAGAGATTTTCCCGACTCGCTTTGCCCGAGCCGGTCGAAATTGAAGATCTCATCGATCTCGATGCGATCGCCTTCGATGCCCCTGACCTCAGAGATATTCGTGATCTTGCGGGACCCGTCATGCAGGCGGGTCATCTGCACCACGATGTGAACCGCCGCGGTAATCATCTGTCGGATCACGCGGTCGGGGACGCCCTGCGCGCCCATCATCGTCATTGTTTCCAGCCGCGAAAACGCATCCCGCGCGGTGTTGGCGTGGAGCGAGGTCATGGATCCGTCGTGACCCGTATTCATCGCCTGCAGCATGTCGAGGGCTTCGGCGCCGCGGCACTCGCCAATGATGATGCGGTCGGGGCGCATACGGAGCGCGTTGATCACAAGGTCGCGCTGCGTGATTGCGCCCGCGCCTTCGATGTTCATGGGGCGCGTTTCCAGCCGCACCAGGTGCATCTGCTGGATCTGCAGTTCGGCCGTGTCCTCAATCGTGATCACGCGCTCCTCTTCAGGGATGTACCGCGAGAGCGTGTTCAGCATGGTGGTCTTGCCGCTGCCCGAACCACCCGAGATCACCATATTCAGCCGCGCTTCCACGCAGCCGCTCAGAAAATCGAGCATGCCGGTAGTGAGCGTCTTGTTCTTTAGCAGATCTTCAGTGGTCAGCAGTTTCTTGCCGAAGCGCCGGATCGACATTACGGGCCCGATCAGCGACAGCGGAGGAATCACGGCGCAGACGCGCGATCCGTCTTCGAGACGCGCATCCACAATCGGCGACGAATCGTCGATACGGCGGCCAATGGCCGACACGATACGGTCGATAATCATGCGGACGTGCGCCTGATCCTTAAAGCGGACATTGGTTTCCACCATCCGCCCGCCGCGTTCCACGTACACACTGTCGTAGCCGTTTACCAGGATGTCGCTGATGGTGGGGTCTTTCAGCAAAGGCTCCAGGGGGCCCAGGCCGAACACCTCATCCAGCACCTCTTCGATGAGCCGGTCTCTTTCCGAGACGGTCATCGGGATGCGGTCCTCGCGCAACAGCCGCTCGACGACATTGCCGATCTGCTCGCGTACGCCCTCTTTATTGAGCGAACGGAGCTGATCCGGCGACAGCGAATTCAGCAGACGCGCGTGTAGCTGCGACTTGATGTTGAACCAGCGGTCGACGCCTGAAATGCTGCGTCCGGCGGTGGTGGATCCGGAACGGGGACTCATGTTTGTAATGCCTTACCTGGCCGCACTGGCTACGCGTTCCTCTTCTTTCGAAGTGGTTCCCGCGGCCGGTTTCTTACCGCCGGTTGCTTTGTCGACAAAGGAACGGAACGCCTTGTCCCACTCTGGCACCGTCTGGCGATCCTGCACCAGCGGCCGAGCCTTGTTAATGGACGCGAGCATGGCCGGAGTCGACGGGACACCGTAGAACACAGGCTGTCCGAGCGTCTGGTGAATCTGTTCGACGGTGGCCTGATGCGGGCCAACCTTCTTCGTGTACTGGTTCACCACCAGCCGGATCTGGTCCTGGTTGAAGCCCATGCGCGACAGATACGCAATGTATCGCTGCGCATTGCGAATTGCCGGATAATCCTGAGTAATTACCACGAATATTTGCGACGACGCCTGCAGGGCACCGAGTACCGTGTCATCCGACAGCGCCCGCCCGGCGTCGATCACGATGGACTCATACTTCTCGACGAGGAATGCCGAGAAGTCGCGGAACATGGCATCTGAGAAGTAGCCTCGCTGATCGAGACTGTCGGGCGGACCCACCAGGAAAAAGCCCAGCGGATCGCGCGTGACGAAGCCTTCAAACAGCGCCTGGTCGAGCCGCGACAGGTTTTCGCCGACTTCCACCAGAGTGTACTGGGGCTGCGCGCCGAGTTGCATGGCGACATCGTTGGCAATGGCGTCGAGGTCGAGCAGGACGGTCTGTTGCTTGCGCTGCGCCAGCACCGCTGCGAAGTTCACGGCCATGCTGGTGGTTCCCACCCCGCCCTTTGCGCCGAGAAATGTATAGATCTTGCCAAGGCGGCTCTGTCCTGCCCCAAAACGGCGCGGCGCGCGTTCCAGACGCGCCATGGAATCGCGGAAGTCGGTCCGGCGAATCGGGAGAATCAGGTAGTCATTGGCGCCGCATCGCACGGTCTGGATGACGGCCTCGGCATGGTCGTTGAAATCGGCCGCAATGATGTAGAGGTCGGGTGCGGCCTGACGAACTTTCTCCAGAACGCGGAGCGCTTCTTCGGGGGCGCCCGACAAGTCGAGGATGAGCGCCGCATCGGGATGACGCTCGAGTTCCTGCAGCACGCGGACGTATAGATTCGATGCAACCTCGGGATACTCGGCAATCAGCCGCGCATTCGGCTGATTCAGGAGATTGTCGCGAACGCTCTCGCGAAACGCTTCATCCGACGATGCAACAAGCAATGACAAAGACATATCGTTCACTGGGCGCAGACAGTCGAATCCGGACTGCAGCCCGCGCTCTCCATAGGTAAAGTAGCTCGAAAATCCGGCAGGGGAACCGGTGGAATCCCCAGATTACTCAGCACTCTTCGAAATTCGTATCCGGTGACACGCACGGTCACCGCATCTGGCACGCACTCGGTGGAACACTCGGCGCCATCGCAGGCGAAGGGCTCCATCTGACCGGTGTCGGCGTTGCGCTGATAGTACTCGACCGTGATGGTCGCGGCGCCCTGCGCAAACTGGTCCTGATCCACGTTCACCGGAACACGCTGGCGCATGTACGCCGCCACATTTTCCCCGCCGCCCGACGCACAGTGCGTCGAGGCATACTGCGCTCCGATGCGCGTAAACTCCACCACGCTGTGCCAAACCCACAGCAACTGCGAGGTGAAGATGATGCCCAGCGTCAGCGGCAGGATCAGCGCGCCGAACGTCAGGGCGAACTCGATGGTGGCCTGCCCGTTGCGCCTGCGCATCACAGACCTCCCGCCGGGACTCGAACGGTTGGGCGCAGCGTGACGGTCTGCTGCAGAAGATAGGGAATTGTGACCGTGACCTGAAAGCCTTCCGGCATCGACACCACGATGAACTGCGGCTGCTGCCCACCCTGGCTGATATCGCAGCCGGTGAGCGAGCACTCGCATTCGCTCAGGATCGCCGAATCGGCTTCCTGGCGCTCCAGACGAATCGTCACCAGGTCGGCGGTGAGCCCGGTGACCAGTGGCTCTGTCCCGTCGCTGCTCCCGCTGAGGGCAAAATTCTTCACCGACAAAATTTCCGGATCGGCCGCGTCGCAAAGGTTCGCGCCCTGCCGCGTGGCAACCAGACGGGCCAGCCCGTACAGCGTCTTATGCACCTGGAAATACAGGAACGTCACGCGCCCAAACTGGAATGTGCCGACCAGCAGGAGGATCAGCAACGGCATGAACATCACCGTCTCGATCATCGAATTCCCCGATTCGCGGGCGTGACGGCGGCGCAGCAGCGGGAGCTTCATTGGTGCAGCACCACCTTGCCCGGACCCGACGTCAAACTGCAGCCGCCCATGTAGCCCTGCTTTAGCGGCACCGGGCTTCCGATATAGGTCGCGATGAATCGCCCGTTGTTGTCTGAAGGATTGACGTTGATGTCGCCCTGGTTCGGCTGCAGCAGGAACTGACGAAAGCCGAGCACGGTCATAGCGTCGCTGCTGGCCACCGAATCGACGATGGCCACCGTAAGAATTCGCCGCATATTTCCCGTATATGTGGCGTAATCGTCCAGGTCTGTAATGTCGGAATCGGCGGAATAGGCGGTAATGATGTCGGCCGAACTGGCAATGGTGTCGCAACCGGTGGCCAGCGCCGCATCGAAGCGAGCGGCCAGGCCGCAACCATACTGCCCCACAGTAACTGGCTTCTGTGTCTGGCAATTGCCAGGCGTGGCGGAAACCCACACGGACTCGACTCCGGAGACCTGGACGCAGGCCCGGGTGCGGCTGGTGTCACTGGGAAGCCCGCCCGCGCCGATGCGAAAAGCCTGCGAGCTCTCGTCGGGAAACAGGGTCGCCTCTTCGTTGTACCGGTTGATCAGCAGATACGGGATGCGCGTGTCGCTGCCTGCGAGCGCGGTCGGCTGATTGGGTCCGGCACAGGAGAATCCGAACGTATAACGCGTGTTTGCCGAGAACCCGAAGTTGGTGGTGTCATCCGCATCGACGGGTGCGATGGCAATTGGTTCGATGCCGCAGGCCTGACAAACCGGCGCGCTGATGCCCGCCACCGCCCGCGCAGCCACCGTCACCTTGCGTTCCTGGGCAATGTTAAGAAAACCAAAGAAGGTCAACGGCGCTTCGGCCTGAATGTCGATTCGGACATGCCGGGCTGTGGCCGGGCCAGCCTGATCGCCTCCGGCGGCGTTGTCACCCGTTTCGGTGGCACCGCCGACGGTCTCAAAGAACTGCGGCTCCGGCATCGCGCTCTGAAGACGGCTGCTGCCCTCTCCGATTACTACGCTGCCGAAATCGTATTTGTTGGCATATCCGCCGGAATTTTCCACCGGAAATAAAGAAGCCACCTGCGCATTTCCGGTCGAGGCGTCGGTGCCGATCAGTTTCGCGGCAGCCGCCAGCGCCATCGCATTGGCAGCCGACTTCACCTCCGCCCGGGCCAGATACAACCGGCC
>Ga0163150_10006717_pt1 | contig 13922 bp, 13 predicted proteins | sample OliLakLV19P2IB_FD_148628 | JGI IMG/M metagenome (GOLD analysis project Ga0163150, IMG submission 148628) | Freshwater microbial mat bacterial communities from Lake Vanda, McMurdo Dry Valleys, Antarctica - Oligotrophic Lake LV.19.P2.IB | ecosystem: Environmental > Aquatic > Freshwater > Lake >...
TGGTCCAGCGGACACGAGTAGAACCGGCCTTGCCAGACGTGGCCCGATTGCCCGGTAGTGGTGTTGAATCGCATGGCGTAAACGGTATGCGCGTCGCGCAGAGCTTTGGCGAGCGAGTCTTCGCGCTGGGGCACGGCGACGAGGTGGACGTGATTCGTCATCAGGCAATAGGCCCACACCGCCAGGCCGCGGCGTTCGGCGTACTGGCGAAGGAAGCGAAGATACGCGCGGCGGTCATCGTCGGAGTAGAACACGTCGGCGCGACGATTCCCCCGTTGCGTGACGTGGTGGGCAAACCCCGGTACGACGATGCGTGCGACACGGCTCATAAGAAAATAATATCGAGAATTTCATGCAAATATCAAACAATTCGTAGTCTGTCCCTAATATAATCGCTCAACAATGCCGGAAGCCTTTGCGCGGAGAATGGTCAATTGGAAGTTGCGGAGCGATATTATCTCGCCGCGCTGAACCTCGATCCTGAATATGACTTCACGGTGCGCAATCTCGGAAAGGTCTATCTGCAGACTGGTAATCCCAAAGCCGCGCTGCCGTACTTCGAGAGACTGCTGAAGAAGGACCCGCTGGAACCAGAGGCGAACTGGCTCGCGTATGATTGTCTGAAAGGGCAACTGCGGTTCGATGAAGCGTTCGCGCAACTGAAACGTATGGCGACGTTTCCCTACGAAGACGCGCGGGTGTACAAAGAGCTCGGTATGCACTACCTAATAACGAGCGGCGGCCGGAATTTGCAAGACAGATGTTCGCGAAATCTTTGAGCATTGATCCGGACCAACAAGATTTGACGGAGTTGTCCAATAACCTTGGGAAACAATCCACGAACCCCATGGGCGAAGGACCGGACGCGGGAATCGGCCCGGTCGTTCCGCAGCCGCAAATGCCGGTTATACCGTCGCCGCAGATTCCGGGACTGGGGTCCGGCGGGGCTGGGAGCATTAACCCTCTCAGGCCTTAAGACACACAAAAATGCGCGCGGTTCGGGAAAGCGGTCAAAATTCTTAAGAATCCAGGCAATCGTCCATAGTAGAACTTTTGTTACTATTGGCGGCATGGAATCGAAGTACGTCAAGATTGCGAAGGTGTCGGAGTTTGAGGGGTTGCGTTTCCGCAAGTATTCGTTGCTGGCTCGGAATGTGGCGATTTTCCGGGATGCGGACGGGGTGTTTTTCGCGACGGAGATTAGTTGCAAGCATCAGAACTGGGACCTGACGACGGGCCGGTTCGACGGGGACATCGTGACGTGTCCGCGGCATGGGTGGGTGTACAACGTGCGGACCGGGGATTGTCTGACGCATGAATCGACACGGTTGCGGAAGTATGGGTTGCGGGTCGAAGGAGACGATATTTATATCACGCTGCTGCCGGTGGAAGAGACGTGAGTGAGGAAGGCAGGAAGTGAGGGAGCGCGGCAGACAGAAAGTGAGGGAGACGAGAAGCGCAGGCGATGAGAAGCGGGGAAGATAATTTCTTGAAAGATTTTTCGTTGGTGTTAGCGCGCTCCGAATAGGGACCGGATAAATTCGAGCAGGCCATCGATCAATTGCTGGATCACTTCGAAAATTCCGCTGGGATTCGGTTCTGGACCCGGTTCGTCGTCGTGCTCGATGAGCACTTTGACTCGCGCGATATTGTTGGTCTCGTCTTTTTCCAACACGTTGTCGTCGGGGTCGACGTCGGATTCGAGCCAGTATTCGCCATCGGGCAGACCGGTGATATCGATCCACTGTCCGGGAATACTTTTGTCGTAGACGTCTTCATAGCCGACGGAGATGCCCTGTGCCCGGTCGTCGCACACGGCATACACGGGATCGTTCGGCGAGTTCGGGAGGTTCGGGTCGTATTGAAAGCTGTCGACAAGGCAGAAGCTGGTCTTCTTGCTCGTTCCCACAATCTCGCCAACTCCTTCGCCAGGCAACACTTCCCGGAGCCGGTACATTGCCCATCCCTCGAAATGGGTATGGTTGTGCGATGGATGGTATAGAAATGCGCCTGCCTTACGATTGAAGTGTGAGCCGTCGCTGCGGAAAATGCGCTGTTTGACCGCCTGGGTCAGCTCTTCATGTTCGTGTTTTTCCTTGGGTTTGACGCCAAAAATGTGGATGGGGCCATCGCCGATGTTGGCAGTCGCATTCGAAAAGGCGATATGGGTTTTGCCGGGCTTAATGTCCGACCGAATTTCGTAATCGGACAGGAAGCCTGGATCGATAATCATATCGGGAAGCAGATCGGTGACTGGCTGGGCGAGCGCCGACGTCCCGGCCCAAACTAAGAGGAAACTAAAAACGATTCGCATACCGTACCCCGCTGGTGATGTATTGCCGAACATTGTACCAAATCGTTTTCACTTTATTTCACGGAATAGACAACCCGGCGAACAGTATCGTACCCTAAAGTGGGGTTGCGAAGCGCCATCGGCAATCGGACTGGACTACGGGGCTTGGCACATATATGCACACCAAAGAAGCGCGAAATAAGTTTCGCGAAGCGGACCAGCTCTTTCGCGAGAAAAAATTCCCAGAAGCGTTGGCCGTCCTGGATGATCTGGACAAGGAATTCCCCGATACCAAAAATGTCCTGTATCCCCGTGCGATGTGTCTGGCGCGTGTCGGGCGTTTCGAAGAAGCGCTCGAGTTATGCCGGCAACTGAAGGTCGAGTTCGGGGACCCACGCGGCGAAAAGTTGATGGGAAAGATCAGCGCGCTTCGCAAGGCGCGGATCGAAAAGGAAAAGAACAAAGCTCAGCCCGTCACGAGCGGTCACGCCGCCGGGCCGTCCGCCACGGTTTATTCGCTCGATTCAGACCCGCCGCAGGCCGGGGAAAAGAATCTTGAGTTCAGCCCGGTATTCAATCCGAGTGCACCGCAATCGGTGGGTCCCGCTGGCGTCACGCAGGACATCCTCGATCTGGGTGACGGTTCGCCTGTAATTGACATGGCGGCTTTGGATGATTTATTCGCGCCGAGAGGCGCGCCGATATCGCCACCCATCAAGGTGGCGGAACCCACGTCCCGGACCGGTTTATATATCGGAGTAGGAATCGCCGTTGCGGTCCTGCTCGGTCTAATAGCCATACCACTCTTGCTGGGAGGACAATCCACGCCGGCGACGTCACCTACCGCGTCCGCACCCGAGGCGCCTGCGGAGGTGATTGAAGCGCCGCCAATAGACTGGCTGACATCGTTCGAGGCCGCTGTATCGCGCGCGAACGAGGACGGCTCGCCGGTCCTGTTGTTTTTTTATTCGGGCAGCGCGGCCTCGCCGGAAGTCACGCAGATGGACGACTACGTATGGAGCGATCCGAGCGTGCGCAATCTCGCGAAGGATTGGGTCTGCGCCAGGGTGGACGTGGATTCCGAACCGGAACTTGAGGAGCAATTCGAGTTATCCCGCCTTCCGACGACCGTTTTGACGAGCTACTACTTCGAGGAAACCGACTATCGCCAGGAAGGCAGCACTACGGCACAGGACTTTTACAGCTCCATCATGGCGGCCAGCATAGGGCCTCACGAAGAACCTGCATTGCCCCCGATGCCCGTGATCGCAATGGTCATGCTGCCCATTCTCCTTATTATCGCCACCTTCGTTCCGCTGCTGGTGACCCTGCTGCTCTTTGGCAAGATGCCGGAACAGGACCCGGTGAGTGGCACGTTGGGTGTAGTAGCGGTCGGCTTGGTGGCGCCCGTTTTTGGCAGGCAGGTCCTCCGTAGCGTCTACCAATTAGACTGGACGGAACTTATTGTTTACTACGTATTGTTTGCAGGACATCTGTTTGTGTTTAACGCGATCATGACACGTCTGATCGATGCGGACATGCCGTTCTGGCTATATGTGTATGCGCAAATCATGATGCGCTGATAGTGGAGAGAGTAGCTTGCCTGAACTGCGAAAATCGATTAAGTTTCCTTTTCTTGCGCCGCCGGGGTATAATGCAGGCGGGAAGCGGGTAACAGCGGGTTGTCTGATGCGGGAGATTTTGGTGCATGAACGTTGAAACGAGTTCTGCGGAAACCCAAACGAAATTCAAGGAGGCGGATCAGCTTTTCCGCGCCAAGAATTTTCCGGAGGCACTGGGAGTTCTCGACGAACTCGACCAGGAATATCCAAATGTAAAAAATATTCTGTACCCGCGCGCCATGTGCCTGGCCCATGTAGGCAGGCACGAGGAAGCACTGGAAGTGTGCCGTCAATTGAAGGTTGAGTTTGGCGATACCCGGGCAGATTCGTTAATGACGCAGATTAGCCTGTTCCGGAAGGCCGCCATGCAAAAGGAACGCGACAAGAAAGATCACAAGGTCGCGGGTTCCGCCATGCCCCCTCCTGGTGTCTTTCAGCTTGATTCCAGTCCGCCACCCTTGCGCGATCCGGGAGACTTGGGTTTTTCAGCATTCGATGTTGATCTTACGAAGATGAACGCGGACGGCGATCAGGTTGACGCGGGACGAATGGATGACGTGTTCGCGCGCACTCCCATCGCACCTGTACCTCAGCCCAAATCAGGCCCGCTTTCCAGCACCATGATTTACGTGGGCATTGGCCTTGTCTTACTGATTGCGGCGATTGTCGCCCTGGTTTTTCGTGGTGGATGACGATTTCCCGTGATGTCGTTGTAAAAAGCAAAGACCCCCGGCTGGGGAACCGGGGGCAATGCTGGGACCGTGCTTTCCGTCTTCTAAGCGAGACGGTTTCAAAAGTGCAACCCTCATGCCAGCATGTTATCTGCTAGGTAGATATTCGTAAACCCTTTTTCTTTGGCGATTTACAATTGATTTTCAATCGGGCTGCTGTATTCATCAATGCCAGTTTTTTGACGACTTGACGAACAGAGTTCGTCAGATATACTACTTTTTGTCAGTGCGCTGACTATTATTTTTAGTGCACAGGTTATACGTGTTTTTATTAGAATTCTATTTGACGGTACCGAGATTCTTTGATAGAATGGGTTGGGATTAAAAACGTGCTTTTCCCTGCCGTGTACGATACGGCGCGCGAAACATTGAGCCTAATCTTTGAACCGGGAGCCCAACATTCGTTGTAGCTAACGGCAGGCCACCTTGAGTGGAAGCCGGCCGCTACCATGAGGGCACCCACCTAGTGGGTAGGTTCAATATGTTTCGCTGCCACCGGCAATGTGCGGGGAAACTTTTTCTTTGCGAGGCAGGGGTGCTAAACCCCTGCCTTATCTATTTGGAGAGGGTTATATATTGACTGCTGGATCATTTAATGCTATCAATATAACTGAAAAAATGCTCAATATTGTCAATAATTAAACAAATATTCGAGATTTGCGAAAAACTATCTATTGCGAATATAGGGTGGATAATGGCATTATCTTGTCTAGGGATTGTAGCGGTGCTGGCTTCGGGGCAAGGTAAAGTCTTGACAGATAGTTCGATTTTTGCTAACCTGAGCATGACTACTGAACAAGTAGCCGAGTTGTCATTCGCCGAATAGGGGCGCCATAAAGGGCTTCCAGGCAAACGCGCAAAGGGGTTAATCCCAACGCGCCGGAGGTGTAATAGCCTTGCTGTTTACTAAGCCGACAAAGGCTGTAGGGGTAGACGTAGGTTCTCATTCTGTCAAGACCGTGCAGGTTTCCCGTTCTAATGGGGGTCTCAAGGTCGAGAATGTCGGATACGCGGTTATTGATAAAACCCAAATGAATACGGACCCGATTCTCGCACAGGCCCAGGCCGTCCGCGAGGCCATGCGATCCATTCCGACAGCGCAGACGCTGATTGTTGGCGCATTGCCCGGTCAGACTGTTGTTATCCGCTATCCACGCTTGCCGGACATGGCCGATGCGCAGCTTTCAGCGGCAATCGAGAAAGAAGCCGGGCAGAACATACCGTATGAGCGTTCCGAGGTATTCCTCGACTGGACGCCGCTTGATCGCGTAACGGAATCCGGCAAGGACATGTTGAAGGTCTTGCTGGTTGCGGCGCGATATGAAGTAATTGAATCGCGTGTGCAGGTTGCGGCGGAGGCCGAATTGAACTATGGCGTACTCGGCGTGGACTCGCTCGCACTCGCGGACGCGGCCGAAGGCTGTGACTTTTTGCGGGTTGGAGAATCGGTGGCGCTAATCAATCTTGGCGCATCGAACACGAGCATACATTTCATAAAAGACGGCAGGTCCAATTTCATCCGAGACGTAAACTGGGGCGCAAAAGAATTGATCCAGGCGATTGCCAAGGCGCGCCGGGTTGAGTTGTCCGAGGCCGAACGGGCGCTATACGAATATGCCAGGCAGCGTCCATCGGCGGCGTCGGAAGGACCGCCGGACCTTCCACCGGCATTTGCCGCATCGGCCCCCGAATCCTTGGTCGCCGCGCAGGGAACGAATTTGTTGGACCCGTTGGAAGACGAACTGGGTTCGCTGGATTCGCTGAGCCCGATGGCGCCAGCGCCGAAGCCCGCGGCCCAGACCGCGCCGGTGGCGGACAAGCCGATGGACGAAATACTTTCGCCACCGCTGGCCCGGCTTGTGAGCGAGATACGGCGGTCATTTGACTACTATGAACAGCAGTTGTATGAGCACGCGGTTGATCGGCTGCTAGTCAGCGGGGGCGTGGCGCACTTGATGATATTGCGCGACACGCTGCGCGACGAGTTGGGCGTGGCGGTGGAGCTCGCAGATCCGGCGCACAGTGCGCTGGCACTCGGTCCGGACCACGCTGTCGGGCCAATGCTCGATCATCCGGCGCAGTACATGGTTGCCGTCGGCCTTGCGGCCCGCGGGATGGCCGACCTATGATTCGGATAAACCTGCTTCCCCATCATCTTCGCCCAATTAAGCGCACGCCTGTTCCGTATATCGCGGTGGCGCTTGCCGGGGTCCTTGCCGTGTTGTATATCGCGTTTTCGTTCATGTCGACGCAGGTGCTCATCATGAACATGAACGCGGAATTGGCCGGACACGAGAAAGAGCTCGAAGAAAAACGGGCGATTATCGAGGAGTCAAACGAACTCGAACGCACCAAGGTGGCGTTGGCGGACAAGATTTCGACGATTCAGGAGATTGCGTCGAACCGCATTGTGTGGTCTCGCCAACTTTTTAACCTCTCGCGGTTAAAGCCCGACAACTTCTGGTACAGCGAGGTCATCGAGTCGACCAAATCTTATCCGATTCAGGAGCCGGTGCTCGATCCGAAGACCGGAAAACAAAAGATCAATGAGCAGACGAAGAAACCCGAAGTAAAGACCATAAACGTGCCGCGCCCCATTTTGCGCGTGTCGGGCTTTGTCGTGAGTTCGCCGGACGGCCGCTCGGACGTGAGCCCGTTGACCGATGCGCTGACCACGGACCCGGAATTCACCACAATGTTCATTATGGAGCCTCCGTCGTTTTCCGATGCGGAGTTTGAAGGGTTCCCCGTGAAAAAGTTTTCGCTCGAATTCCAGATATCACCGGAAGGAGAGGCCATACCATGATGGACGCGTTAAAAGGCAAGGTGACACCAAAGGACTGGTTGGTGGTGGGCGTTTCGGTCGCCATTATCACTGCCGTGCTTGCCGTATACATCTTTTTTGTTCACAGCGCGAAACAAACCCAGATTGCGCAATTGGACGAGAAACTCACGTCGATTAAACGGGACGTTGCCGAGGCGCGAGACAAAGAGAAGAAAATTGCGGCACTTCGCGAAGAGACTGCGAAAATCGATCAGTTGGTGAAGGATTTCGAGAAGCGGCTTCCATCGCAACGCGAAATTCCGACTCTGGTGCGGCAGTTCGAGCAAATGGCGAACGACGTAGGTCTATCCCACGCGCTCAAGCCCGAAATGCCGATCAAAGACGAAAAGAAAGAGACGATTCCGTATACCATTTCGACGTTTGGCACCTTCCATCAGACGGCGAGTTTCATCAACCGGCTCGAGCGGTTTGAGCGGTATCTAAAAGTCTCCAACCTGAAACTTGAAGAAGAGAAGGAAGGCGTGTCGAAAGCGACATTTACGCTGAGCACGTTCCGTTTCCTCGCGCCCGAAAGCGCATCCGCCGCGGCGCAAAAGACCGCGTCCGCCACCACGCCCCCGGGAGGCCAATCGTGAACCCGAAAAATCGAAACAAGTTCATTATTCTAGGCGTACTGGGCGCTGCCTTCGTGTTTGTTATTGGAAGGGCGCTCCTGGGCGAATCCGATTTTGATCGGCAGTATCGTGAAAACATGGAAAAGGGCGCGCAGCCCCAAGCCGATGGCACGGTCGCCGCCGCACAGGTGAGCGAGCCCGCGCCTGGCGCCGCACCGCCGGTTCCGAAATCCCAATTTCAGAAGTCTGCTGTCGATGTCGGTCAACTGATCCAGAGCATTAAGGAAATCGACTTTAGCTATGACACGGATCGAATGGCGCGCAACCCGATGACGCCGCTGGTCGGTGCGACCGCCCCGGCTGCTTTCGCGACCGCATCTGAAGAGGGTGGGACCCCGGGCGCGATTACGATGGTGATGCCCGGCGGCGATGCCCAGTCTGTTCTGCGCAGTTTTCGTGTGACGGGAATTCTGTGGGACAAGCGTGACCCTATGGCCGTAGTGACCTATCCGGTCAAGGGTGAGTTAACGAGCGAAGTGATTACACGCGGGTTTACGTTTCCCGAGTCCGGGATCGTTGTCAGCGACATCGATCAGGAGCACGTGGTGCTTGACGCCAACGGCACGCTGGTATCCCTTCAGTTAGAGGAGCGGTAGGAGAATGGATCGTCTCATGTGGACACGTGCCGGGGCCATTGTGGCAATACTGGCCGCCTCGGCCGTCGTGGCGGCGGAAGTCGATATCGGCGTCCTCAAAGAGACGGCTATCCGCGCCGCTCTGGACAAACAAGGGAACACCGGCGACAACACGGCTTTGATCGCGTCAACTGCGAATGCGGCCGCCATTACGTCCGTTGAAGTGAACGGATTGGCTGGCGCGACTGAAGTCATCATCACGACCGACGGCCAGCCTGAATACACCTGGTTCGCGCTCGATTCCGGTAAACGCGTCGTCATCGATTTTCTTAATACGATTCATTTGCAATCCGGATTGCGGCTCGCGCCTATCGGCGCTGGTCAACTTGAGCGGGTCCGATCCAGTCTCTTCGCATTGGAACCTTCATTTACTTCGCGTATCGTGATCGATTTGCGCTCGAGCGTGGAGCCGGAATTTTCGCTCGAGGAAAACCGCCTCGTGGTGCGCATCGGCCCCGCAAAAGCAATCGAGGACCCCGCGCAGTCCGAGGAAGCAGTGCGTATTGCGAATGATCTGACGCAAGCGGAGCAGGCGATAACGGCCGCGCGCCAACGTATTGAACAAGAAATTTCCGATCGCGCGCTTCTCGCGGATGCGAACGCCACGGATGAATTGAGAGCGTTTGTCGCGGAGGCCAATGAAGCTGGCCGCGCGGCCGAGACCGAGCTTGCGAAACTTGTGGATGAATCCATCAACCCTCTCGCGGCGCAGCGCGCAAGGTTTGATGAACTCCAGGCGGCGCAGTACGCGAAAACCATTTCCGGCGAGAAGGCGGCTACGACGCTTGAATCGATCGATGCCGAGGTGAAACATGCCGCGACGAACGCGGACCAGGCGCTCACGGCGTTGGAGACAGCGTTCGTGCGGGCCAGCGAGGGCCGCCAGGATCAATTCGAAGTTCTCGTCGCGAAATCTATCGCGCCAGCGCCCGAAGTGGAACCCGTCGCGACGGCCGCGCACGTGGAAGAACCTAAAGCCCCAATAGTGGAAGTAGCGATGATCGAACAACCCGTGGTTGCGCCGGAACCGGACGCAACCGGCGATACCGTCGCATCGGCAATTGCGAAGATCGAACAAGACCTGGCAGCCGTGCGCGATGGAGACGCCGCGCCGGACGTCGTGGAAGTGGCGACAGTGGTCGAAGAAAAGCCCTTGCCTGCCGCGATGCTTGCGAAGCTCGATGGTTTGACGGCGGACATGGCCGAACTTTCGCAGGTCATCGAAGCCGCTGCCGCACCGGAGGTGGATTCGACGGAGGAACTTGCGACGACGGAATCGGTACCCCTGGAATTGGTTCAAACGCCGGTCCAACCCCCGACGGTGAGCGCGAGTGTCGCGGCCCCGGGCACAGATCAACCGATGATGCTCGCCCAAGCAGAGGCTTCGCCAGAACCAACTGAAAGCGGCGACACTCCAGTGGACGAAGCCGATGAATCGATGCCGGCGGAAGAACCGTCCATACCGGCTGAAGGAACTGGCGACGAACAACCCGTGTCAGACGTGGATGCAGCAGCACCCGCCGAATCCGTTGCGTCGGGAGACGCCGTCCCTGCGGCGCCGCCGACTCCGGAGGCGGTAATTTATGAAGCGCCCCAAAGTGAACCGATGGCTCCACCGACCATAATTGCCGCGCCATCCCCCGCGGAACGCGAAGACCTTCCGCCCGGCATGGACCCACTCGATCAACTGGTGAACATCGATTTTCGTGAGATGGATTTGAGCAGCGTCATCTCGTTGCTGGCGAAGAAGGCCCAGGTTAACGTGATCGCGGGCACAGAAGTGTCCGGCACAGTGACCGCGGACATTCGCAATGTGCCCCTTCGCAAGGCGATGGACATGGTGCTCCGAATGAACGGCTTGGGCATCGTCGAAGAGGAAGGCATATTTCGCATCGTTCCGTATGAAGAAGCGGTGGCATCACGCCGCATGACGCGCATGGTTGTTCTGACCAACGCGCAGGCGGAAGACGTGCGCACGACGCTGGAAGGGATACTGGTCGGCGGCCGCGACGCGAAACTCGTTTCGATTTCCGCGAACAAAAATACGAATGTAATCATCGTTTCCGGCCCGGAAGATAGCGTGGCGGAGTTCGAACGGCTTGCGCGAGAACTCGATGTGAAAGAGCCGACGCTGCCTACGGTGACCGAAGCAATCAAATTGAATTACCTCGATCCGAAAATGGCCAAACCGATTCTTGAAACGATCAAGACCGACAAAATCGGCAAGGTCGAAATTGATCAGGAAGGACGCCATGTCATCGTGACCGATATTCCAGCGGCTGTCGAGCAGATGCGCGCGCTTCTGGTGGACGTAGACCTGCCGGTGAAGCAAGTGGCCATTGAGGCAATGATTGTGGATGCGGTATTGCGAGACGCGTCGCAGACCGGCGTGGATTGGACCGTCGAGGCGATTCGCCGGCACAGTTCGAACGGCGATTTGGTGAGCGACTTGTCCCAACTGTCATTGGACGGAAACCTTGGCAACATCGGAACGGATGCGCTGGACGCCGGAGTTCTTCAACTTGGAATTTTATCGAGCGAAGTGCGTATCAATGCCGCAATCGCAGCCGAAGTCCAAAGCAGAAACGCCGAGATTCTCGCGAACCCGAGCATCGTGACAGTCGAGAACAATCCCGCGATGATCAGCATCGTGCAGGAATTTCCGTATCAGGAAATCACCCAGGGTTTGACGGGGCCGCCGGTGGCGTCAACGGAATTCAAGCCCATCGGTGTCACGCTCGAAGTGACCCCGCGCATCACGCATGCAAATGACACGATTGTTGAAATAACGGCCAAACAGAGTTCCGTTAGCGGGCTCACCGAGTCCGGCGTGCCGATTGAAGACAAGCGCGAAGCCACGACGAAACTGCGCGCGGAGAATGGCCGGACGATTTTCATCGGCGGGTTGCGCAACGTGTCCGACCGCCTGAACGTGAGCAAGATTCCCGTACTGGGCGATATTCCCGTATTGAACTTCCTGTTCCGCAACACCGATACCGAAAAGGTGAACACCGAACTGCTAATCTTCCTGACCTGCCACGTCATGAATGAATCATTGCCTGAACTGTCGGCAACGCAGTCGGAAGCTTACGACAAACTGGATTCCACGCCAAAGGTACCGGATGCGCAACGCGCAAACTTCCGGGACATTGTGAAACCGCAGGAGATGCGCGATCCAATGTGGAAATGGCGTAGATCGAATCGATAGGGGCGCAGAGGGGACAACAGGCGGCGGGCCGTAAGGCTTCGCCGCCTGTGGCATTTCCCGCCGAGGGTTGATAGACTTTCCATACGGACAACGCACGTGTCGTTGACTTGAAGGAAAGCGTCTGTGATTACCCGGGAATATTATATTGGGCCCTGACGAATTGCGCGATGTTTATCGCAGGACGAAGATACTCCGGAAGCCCACCTATGGAATTATCACCGGTTATCACGAATTGCCCTACGTGTGCCTGGGTGTGTCCGATGAACGCATCGCCGGTACGACGCAGGTCAAAGGAAAGGTCCAGGTATCGCCGCGCTTTGTCATTCGTCCGGCGGACCTTGAGCCGAGCTACGACGAGATTTTCGGCGGCGAGAATGTAGATAAGGAATTGTCCGGCCGGGTTTTCGGTTTCCTCGGATTCAAGGGGAAACCGGTTGAGTGCAAATCCGAACACCTGGAAGTACGGTTATTGGAGACGCACATCGAGGACGCAGTGTCGCGCACGTTGGATGAACTCGAACGTATGGAAGACATAACGACGGGCGTTATTATTACACCGAACAGCCGGTATTATCCGGTATCCATCGAGCGTTTCATTGCGAGTATTCTCGATGATGAATTCTCGCTTTAGTAACGAAGGAGGCACGACGTGAAAAGCGCGTTTGAAATCGCCATGGCGCGGTTGGAAGAAGCGGCCGGGCCTGGCCGCAAACTCACCGATTCCCAAAAAGCGGAGATCGCGGAAATTACCAAGAAGTATGACGCGCGCGCGGCGGAGGAACGCCTTTCGCTTGACGGCCAAATGGCGAAGGCCGCGACTTTTGAGGAGTTGGAAAAGCTCCGCGGCGAATTGGCCACGGCGCTTACCCGCATCGAAGACGACCGCGAAAAAGCCAAAGAAGCCGTGTGGGGCAGCGCGTAGAGCAAACGGCTCGACCGCGTCGCATGGGCCGCAAACGAAAAATCATCACCGGATGGCGGCTCATCGTCCTTACCCTGTGCGCGATTGCCGGTTTCAACGTATACGATTCGCGCGTCATAAACGCCGCCCCATTGCGCGGCTTTTACCCCGCCAGCACAAGTTACGTCCTAAGCTCATGGGACTTTCCCCGCGCGTGGCGGTCCTTGCTGCGGAACGACGCCGTGATCCGAATGCGCAAGGATTGGCCTCGTCCGTATGCGCCACTCGAACTGGCCGCGCGCAAGAAGACGGGTATTCGGCCGACTCCGTCGCGCTGGCAATTGTGGATGGGAAAGCGAATCGTATTTGCGGAATCGGACGAAGGCTTTGGAATTACCGCATATCCAGGTTCGCTCTTGCGCTGGGCCGATTGGGTGCGCAACTTCGCCGGAGCAAAACCCGGCAACGACGGCATTTTACAACTCGGCGACACGTACTACGCCTGGCGGGAGGGATACCTCATCGCATCGCCGGCGCGGGCCTATGTCGTCGCGGCGATCACTACGACGGACGCACCATCCCCAAATTCCGACAATACTGCCCTGCTTACGGTTCAATGGATGGGCCAGCACCCCGGCTTTTTTCACCTTCGCCCGGGCGCTGGATTACCCATCACGGGTGAAGTGGAATTTGACGCGCGCGACGGTCAGCGCCCGTTGACCCTTCCGCAGGCGTGGCCGAAGACGCCAATCGCAAGCGTAACGACGCGAAACTCCGAGGACTTCGCCCAACTGTGGCGCTTGGCCAGTGGGTGGTTTGATGGTTCGGAGACCCTGTCGGAACTGCGGCACCGAGCGGAAACATTGGCCAAAATCTGGAACGTTCGCGCGCTACGCCCGGAGTGGGACACTGGCGCGGATCATGTGGCCATTGCCCTCTTCGATGTTGATACCCGCGGCGGAATTCCCCTGGCCGAAGCTGCGCTGGCGATGCGATACGCCGAGGCAGCGCCTCAAACCAGCCCTTTCGATGGCGTGCTTGATGCCTCTCACGTGCTTCCGTACGAGTGGAAC
>Ga0163150_10006719_pt1 | contig 13919 bp, 6 predicted proteins | sample OliLakLV19P2IB_FD_148628 | JGI IMG/M metagenome (GOLD analysis project Ga0163150, IMG submission 148628) | Freshwater microbial mat bacterial communities from Lake Vanda, McMurdo Dry Valleys, Antarctica - Oligotrophic Lake LV.19.P2.IB | ecosystem: Environmental > Aquatic > Freshwater > Lake >...
CTTCATGAACAGATCGGGAATCCAGTTCGCCGTGTTCATGTCGTGCGTGCGGCGGCGGTCGTCACCCGTGTTCTTGCGCAGCTCGAGGAACTCGAAGATATCGTTGTGCCAGGTTTCCAGATACGCGCAGCCGGAGCCCTTGCGTTTGCCACCCTGGTTGACGGCGACGAGCTGGTCGTTGTGGAGCTTGAGGAACGGGATGACGCCCTGGGACTCGCCGTTGGTGCCGGCAATATAGGCGCCGGTGCCGCGGACTGCGGTCCAGGAGCCGCCGAGGCCGCCGGCCCATTTGGCGAGGAACGCGTTGTCGGCGATGCCGCGGAGCATGATGCTCTCAAGCGAGTCATCGACGTAATAGAGATAGCAGGACGAAAGCTGCGAGTGGAGCGTGCCGGAGTTGAAAAGAGTCGGCGTGCTGCTGCAGAAACGGCGGCTCTTGTATAGTTCGTAGAGGCCGGTGACGCGTGCTTCGCGGTCGCCCTTTTCGTCGAGCATCAGGCCCATGGAGACGCGCAGCCAGAAGAACTGCGGGGTCTCGATGCGGCGGGCCGGCGTCTTGGTTTTGTCGATAATGAGGTAGCGATCGTACATCGTCTGGATGCCGAGGAAGTCGAACTCGAGGTCGGACGACGGATCGAGCGCGGCGCTGAGGCGGGACAGATCGTAGTCGAGCAGACGCGGATTGAGGCGGCTGATGGCGACGCCGTGTTCGAGGTATTTTTTGAAGGCGCGCTGGTGAGCGCTCTTGAGCGCGCCGATGCCCTCCTTCATGATATCCCAGCCGAGAACCTCTTCGTAAATATAGGTGAGCTGGATGCGGCCGGCGAACTTGGCGAAATCGGCGTCCTTCTCGATCAGCGTTTTCGAGTTGAGAACGATGGTGGCGTCGAGGTCCTTCTGGGTGATCTGATCATACACCGAGCGGCGGAGCTCGTTTTCGATCTCGTCATTGGAGAGGCAAAGATCGAGGCCGATGCGGGCGAACTCGATGCGTTTGCGCAGATCGGCGCCGTCCCAGAAGACATTGGTGCCGTCGACTTTTTTGACGACGATCAACGCGGACTGGCCGGGGGCGAGCACGGGAGCGTCGGACAAGCCGGCTTCGGTGGACGGCTCGGGATCGAGCCCGGTCTCGCGGGTGACGGCGCGTTGGGCGCGAAAAAGAATATAGGCCTCGGCGACTTTATAGTGGCCGGACTTCATGAGCTCCTCCTGGACCATGTCCTGGATCTCCTCGATGTGAACGAAGGACTGCTTGGACGAGCGGACGCGCTCGGAGACCGCCTTGGTGATGGCGATGGCGGGAGCGGAGTCGCGCTGGAGAGAGAGGAACGTCTTGCGGATGGCGATCTCGACCTTCTGTTCGCTCCACGGCACGACCTGGTTGTTGCGGCGGATGACGCGGAGGCTGGATTGGCCGGCGGTGGTGTGGGTGCTTGAAATCTTGCGGGCGCGGTTGAGCAGGAGACTCTTGGCGACGAAGTAGGCGTTGTTGTCGACGAGCGTTTTTTCGATCAGTTCATAGAGGGCGTTGAGCGATAGCCGGACGGGCGACTGCTTGCGGGAGAGCTCGACGAGATTGGCGGCGACCTCGCGGCAGATGTTGGTGAGCCAAGCGCGATTGGCGGGAGTGAAGATATCCTTCTCGCCGGTGGCGAGGTGCACATTGGTCAGGGCCTTGCCGAGGGTATCGGCGACCTCGGAGAGGTCGAACTTCTCCTCGCCGTGGGGGCAGAGGAGGACGACATCAGGAACGGTGATGGCTTCGCCATTGAGGACATCGCGCCACGCGAAATGGGGTTTCTGTTCGACGGGGGTGTGGACGGTGCGCTTGAGCGCGAGATCGTGGGCGAGGGAGGGAGAGCTCATCGGAGGAAAAGGAGAAAAGGCGGAAAAGAAGAAAGAAGAAACGCGGGCGGTCTTCGGAGGAGAAATCGGAAAGGCGGAAACGGGTGCGGAACTTGGAGGCGAAAGTCGTGAAACGGAAAACGCAGGGCGGCGGAGGCCGCACTGCATTCTGGTCTCAACGTTCGACAAGAATCCAGCTGACAAGCGCCTAGGGGTGAAGGCGTGGAAAAAACTTTATAGAGAGCGGTGAAGAAGCAAACGAGAACCGACGAACTGCGGATAAGCCCAGGAGTAATCGCTAATTTTACTCAACGGTTACAAGGGTCTATATAGAGTTCGTCGGATGGTCAAAGCTCGTCGTCGGCAGCGACGTTGAGCGAGGAGGCCTTTTGATATTCGGTAACGCGGCCTTCGAAAAAGTTTTGTTCCTTTTTGATGTCCATCATCTCGGCCAGCCACGGCAGCGGATTCTTCACGCCGGGTGACAACGGCTCGAGTCCGCAGCCTTCGAGGCGGCGGTCGGCGATAAAATCAATATACGTGACAAATTCGTCCACCGCGAGGCCAACCGCATTCACCGGCAGGCAGTCGCGAATGAATTCCTTTTCGAGGTTGATCGCCTCGCGCATGAGTTCACGCAGCTCCTCTTTGAAGTCGGTCGTCCAGATCTCACGGTTTTCCTCGATGAGATCCATGAATAGATTCCGGAACACCTCGATGTGATTGGATTCATCGCGCAGAGTATAGCGGAACATCTGACCGATGCCGGGAAACTTGTTTTGCCGGTAGAGGGAAAGGACCATGCCGAAGAGCCCATAGAATTGCGTGCCCTCCATGCATTGGCCGAATACAAAGATGTTTTTGGCGAGCAGCTTCTTGTTTTCGGGCTGGGTGAGATCGAGCTCACGGCGGAGACTCTTCGAGATCCGGGTGACGAACTCGTTCTTGCGGACGATTGTCGGTACGTCCTCGAACATCGCTTCGCACTCGTGCGGATTGATCCCAAGGGAGGCGATCATGTAGAGCAGCGAGTCGGCGTGGATGTTTTCCTCGTGCGCGTGGCGGCCAAGGACGAGCTTGAGCTCGGGGGCGGTCACGAGTTCGCGGACCACATGCTGGATGTTGTCACCCACGATGCCCTCGGCGGCGGAGAAGTAACCGATGCCCATGCGGATGATCCAGCGCTCGATGTCGGACACGGCCTTCTCATCGCGCCATTGCTCGATGTCCTTGCCCATCGGGATGTCCTCGGGCTCCCAGTGGTTGGCCTTCATCGTGCGGTAGAGATCGTAGGCCCACTGGTACTTGAGAGGAAGCAAGTTGAAGGTCATGGTCTGGCGACCATTGATGACCTTCTTGGCGGCAAAAGCAGCCTCGGCTTTGGCTTGATCGAGGACGAAGGTCTTGGCTCCAACCTGAAACGTTTTTTGCATGGGACGACGGCGACGGCGGACGAGAGTGAAAGGCGGCGAAAGGTGGTGAAAACGAATGGTTGGTCTCGGACCCGAAAGACCCTGAGGCGAATCAAAGTTGTTGGGAGTTATTAACGCGTTACTGACCACAACAGGATGTGGTCATGAGACGCGACAACCACAACCCATGGGTATGGTGCTTTTTCTCGTCAATGCGTTTATTCCCACGAAAGGGTTAATTTTCTGTTTCGATTTGGCTTGCGCGAGTAAGTGGAAGTACGATCAGAGGGAGAAAAGGTAAAATGTACGTGGACCCGAGGCCGTTTCTCCTCCGAAACCGAAGGGCAGAGGCGCGTGTCAATGCCGGAGCCTCGCTGGTAAGCGGCTGATAATTAACTGCTCCAGCATACGGTAACGTATCCGCTAAGTGGGCACGAGGACGGGGACACCGTTCGGGGAATAAGATGAGGAGGTTGAAGGGAGGGCGGGGAAAGCGGTTCACTCCAGACCCACGTTACAAACAGACAGGGAGGAGTGCCGGTTTCACCGTGTGGACTCCAAAAAAAAGAGCGGCCGTGCATTCGCACGGCCGCTCGGTAAGGGAAGACTTCGGCGTATCGCTTAGAAGGTCAGCTTGGCGCCGAGTTGGATGCGCCAGCGGGACATCCCGTTGTCGACATTGAAGCCGACGGGCCGCGAAGTGAACGTGGGGCGGATGCGACCGTCGGCACCGTACGCGGTGGAGTTCGTGAGCGTACGGGTACGGAACACGCCATTCTGAATGAAGGGGGACACCTCGTGATAACCGAACGTGCTCCTGCTGAGGAATGCACCAATGTTGATGAAGTCGAAGAACAGCTGCAGCCGAACCGGTCCGGCGAGCGGAACGTCTTGGATAAACTTCAAGTCGAGGCGATTAACCCAAGGCTCAATGAACGCGTTCTTGGGCGCGATACCGCCGGCATAGTCGGCGAGTTCGCTGCCGTTGACATAGCTCAGGAAGGAATCCAATTGCGCCGCCGTCATGCCGGAGAAGTCGAAGCGGGGATCGCTGGCTCCGCTCGGGACGGCCGCCGTGTCGTTGAAGGACACGCCGTCACCGTTAAGATCGCTGCCGAAGACCCAGCTATACGGATTACCCGAGCGGCCTTCGTAATATAGCGACACCGTGCTGCGCCAGTTCTTCACGAACTCAAACTGACGGGTGAGATTCATTTGAATCCGGTTCTTGATCTCGAAATCGGCCGTGCCCTTGGTGACGGAGTTCTGATTGAACACCACATTGCGGTTCCATTGGCCGCCGGCGGTGGTCTGACCGATGGCCTGAGCCTCGGTGGAACGACCGCGGGTGTAGGACAGATCAAAGCCCCACCTGTCCTTGATCGGACGAGCCCATTGGAGCGACATGTAGGTCGAATCGCCTACGGACGTATTCTGCACGCGAATCAGCGCGGTATAAGGCGCGAACTTGGCATTGGCCAGCGTGCTGGGATTACCTGCGAAACGTTGACGGCCATCGGCACCCAAGGTCGTCGGACGAATGTTCTCGTTGGTCACGAACAGCGCCTGATCAATAATGCTGTGGACGACCTCGACGGTGAGAATGGTATCCAGGATCCCGAGCTTGTGCTCGACGGCGAGATTACCGCGCCAGGACTGCGGCAACTCGGTACCGTTGTCCGCCCAGTTAACTTCACGACGCAGGCTCGGGTTGTCGACACCCGTACCGATGGGGTTGGCGGGTTCGAAGTTGTCGCGCAAATACGATGTGAGACTCGTGGGCAACTGGCCCTGAGACGAGAGCTGCGTGAAGGCCCCAACGCCCGTCTGGCCATAGGAGTTCGAGAAGATAACCCACGGTGCGCGACCGAAGAAGTGGCCGAAACCACCGCGAAGCTGCGTGCGACGATCATCGTCGAGCGCAAGGTTGAAGCCCACGCGTGGCGAGATGCTGCTGGTGCCGTCGACGGTGCCGTCGTTGCGGAAGCCCGTGTCACGCAGAAACGCTTGGTTCAGCGCGGGAGCGAGAGGGCTCTCCACAAACTCATATCGGAGGCCGCCCGTGAGTGAGAGCCGGCTGTTTAAGTCCCATTTCGCCTGAGCGAAGATGCCGGTCGTGGCCATCTCCGAGACGTCAGCAATCGGACGCACCGTCGGATCGTAGGCGCTGCGCTCAATCACCGCATTCGTGTCGGCAAGAAAGTCGGCGTAGTTACGATAAGCGACGCGCCCGTAGGAGCCAGCCCGGAACAGATTGTAGAAGTCGGATTGCTCACGCTCGAAGCCACCGGAGAACACGAAGTTCTTCCAAGCATAGGTAGCGATGGCGGACATCTGCTGGCTCTCGACGGCGATTGCATTGCCGTGACGGAATTGCTCGCTGCCGGCAATGTAGGCGCCGTTGGTCACGGCGGCGCCGTTAACGGCATCGTTTCCCGCGACGCCGGCGATTAGGATCATAGGAGCGGTCGTGTTGAGCGGCGTCGCCTGATCCTGCGTGGTCTGAGAGTACTTGAGCTCGGTCGAGAGATTTGAGGACCACTGGCTGTTGAGCTGGCCAGCCACCGTCTTTTCCTGCCGGGTTTGGGCATAGAAGTGACCATCGGGAGTCGTGAGGATCCCTCCCGCAACGCCATTGAGGGTGGTACTAGTACCGCCGAAGTTACCGAACTGCGGCACTTCGCCCTCGGTGGTGGTATAGCGAACGCTGAGGCGCTGGTTGGACGTAATGTTCCAATCCACCTTGGCGCTGATCTTTTCATCCGACGCGGTATTGGCGGTCTTGCCCGTCACCGCGTTGCCCCAATTGATGGTCTTGCCAGAAGCTTGAGAAATTTGCTGAAGGCGTTGGAGAATCTGTGGCTCCAGCGACGTGGTAAAGCGGGGATCACGGCCGGCGCTAATGCTCTCGAAATCCTCATACGAGAGGAAGAAGAACACCTTGTTCTTGATGATCGGGCCGCCGAACGTCGCGCCAAAGGTGCTACGTTCCAACCTCGGCGTCGTCTTCGTCCCGGAGTTCACAAATTCACGCGCGTTATACCCCTGCAATTTGACGCCGAAGAGCTCGTCGCCTCGGAAGTACGTGTAAACGGATCCACGAAAACGGTTGGTGCCAGACTTCGTCACCGCATTGATCGAAGCACCCGTGAAACCGGCTTGGCGGACGTCGTAGGGCGAGACCTGAACCGCGAGCTGCTCGATGGTATCGAGCGAGAGCGGATTGAAGAACGAAGCGAGACCGGTGCCGTTGAGGCCGAAGAGGTCGTTGATGCGCGTACCGTCGATCTGAATGGAATTATAACGATTGTTCTGACCGAGCGCGGTGATCTGCGACTCTTCGCGACCGCGGAAGGTTTCGGTTTCACGCAGCGTCACCAAAGGCGAAGCACTGATCATATCCGCCAGGGAACGCTCAGACGTGGGTTTGGTGCCTAGGCGCTCGCTGGAGAGCAGCGTTCCCGCACCGGTGGCTGATCCATCGAGATCGGAGCGCGACGCCGTGGCAACGAAACTCTGCATCACCACGACGTCGGACTTGATGACGACATTCACGTCGATGTCAGTTCCGAGTTGAGTGAACACTTCGGTGTTGGGGGTGCCGCTAAAACCCGTGGCGACGGCCGACACGGCATAGGGACCTCCGACTGGAAGACCGCGGAAGTTATACCGGCCCACCTCATTGGTGATCGCGGTGAAAGTGGCGTTGGTTGGCGTAAAAACCGCCGTAACCGTGGAACCGACGATGGCTTTCCCGTTGGTATCGCGGACGTAGCCCGTGATCCCAGACGTGGTAATTTGCGCCATCGCACTCGGACTAAACGCTCCGGCCAAAAAGGCCAAAGCTGCGAGCAAGACGAATCTGAAGGACGACTTTTGCATTGTACTGGTGTAGGTGAGACCTCGATGTGACCCGAACATTAAGAGAAGGAGGAGACTGATCGGCAGTAACCGAGTCAAGTATACTGCCACGCCTGCGGGCGGAGCGGAATCAACGTTACTCGACCGTAACACGAACCGGGAGGAATCATCGATTGAGAGAATTGGGTTTCCTTGAGGGTGGTCAGCTGCTTCTTCAGGGGCCTTGTGAGCTTAAGCCGTGCCGCTCGTGAAATATCGCCCCTGCGGGCGACCATCCCCTTGGAAGTAATCCTGCTGGGCTCGCTTTTTGCATATGCCAACTCGCTGGCTGTTCCCTTCGTCTTCGATGACATTCCAGCGGTCGCACTCGGCGGTCGGATCGCGGAAACCGGCTCTTGGAGTGAAGCGTTCGGCGCTGGAGCGGACGCCGGCGAAACCACCAGCGGCCGGCCGATTTTCGCTCTCACCCTCGCGTTCAACCACCTCCTCAGCGGATCCCACGTCTGGAGTTATCACCTCCTTAATCTCCTGATTCATGCCGCGGCCGGTCTCACCTTGTATGGCATCGCCTGGCGCACGCTCGCCCTGGCTCCACTGCCGGGTCATCTCCGCGCCGTAACCGGACCCATGGCGATGACACTGGCCACACTCTGGACTGTCCACCCGCTCCAAACCCAAGCCGTTACATATACCGTCCAACGCGCCGAGTCTCTGAGTGGGCTGTTCCTGTTGCTGACACTGTACGCATTCCTTCGCGCGACCGAGGCTCCCTCTCCACGGCGATGGCAGACGGCGTCCGTGGTGGCGGCGGCTTTGGGCATGGCAACCAAGGAAGTCATGGTCGTGGCTCCGCTCCTCGTGCTGCTCTATGATCGAACCTTTATAGCCGGCACATTCCGCGCGGCGCGGCAGGCCCGAAGCGGTTATTACGGCACGCTGGCTGCCACGTGGCTGGTGCTGGCGGTTCTCGTCCTCAGTACGGAAGGCCGCGGCGGAACGGCCGGATTCGATAGCAAAGTGGGCGCCTGGCATTACCTGCTCACTCAGGCGAGCGCGATCCCTCGCTACCTTCAGCTGACACTCTGGCCGCATCCCTTGGTCTTTGATTACGGGGCGACCGTGATCCGCGACCTCGGTGCTGTCGCCTTGCCCGCGACCTTGGTGGTCACACTGCTAGGGGCGACGGCGTGGGCCGTATGGCGGGCACCGGCGTGGGGTTTTCTGGGCTGCTGGTTTTTTTTCGTACTGGCCCCCAGCTCGAGCGTCATCCCGATCGCTTCGCAAACCATGGCGGAACACCGGATGTATCTCGCCTTGGCGGCCCCCCTCGCGCTCGCGGTCATTGCCCTCTACGCCGGCTTGGGACGGCGCAGCAGCGGGATCCTGGCCATCCTGGTGCTCACCGGCATCGGCCTGACGCACCTGCGCAACACGACTTATCGCAGCGATCTCAGCCTTTGGGCCGACACCGTGGCCAAACGTCCGGAGAATCCCCGCGCGCATCACAATCTAGGTTTGGCGGAATTCAACCGTGCGCAGTTCGACCCGGCGGCACGCCACTTCAGCGAAGCGATTCGCTTGCAGCCGGAGTCGACCGAATCGCACTACAATCTCGGTCTGATCATGGCGCGCCTCGGCCGCCCTGCCGAGGCAGTGGGGCATTACGAACGCACGCTCGCCCTCGAGCCACGCCACGTTCAGGCGCTTAACAACCTTGGCAACGCGCTTCTCGCCCTCGGCCGCCCCGGCGAGGCCCGTCCGCCCTACGAGCGCGCCGTGCAAATTGACCCGACGTTTGCCGAACCGCACAGCAATCTCAGCGACGCGCTGCTCCAACTCGGCGATGCCGCCGGCGCCCTTCGCCAGGCGGAAGCAGCCCTCCGATTAAAACCGGACTTTGCCGAGGCTCACTTCAACGCCGCCAACGCGTTAGCCGTATTGCGGCAATTTGATCCGGCCCGCACCCAGTACGAACGCGCCCTTCAGCTTCGTCCCGACGATGCCGGGATGCACAACAATCTGGCCAACGTGTTAACCGAACTAGGCGACTTGCCGGGCGCCGTCAGTCGCTACGAGAAAGCCCTGGCTCTCGCTCCCGACTTCGTCGATCCCCGCCGCAATCTTGCGCTGCTGCTGCTGCACCTGGGACGACCGAACGCCGCCGAGCCCCACCTTGAGTTCCTCGTCCGGCGTTTCCCCAGCGATCCGGCCATCGCCCAGGCCCTTCAGGAAACGAGAGCCGCCTTGGGTCGCTAAAACCCCAGCCTCAGTCACCGGGTTCCAGTCGGCGGCCCAGTGATGGCACGGAACTGCACCGTCGCAGAGCGGCCGGTCAGGCGGCGTAGCCAACCCTCGCAACGCAAACGGCACGGTCGGGGGGCCATTTTCGCTCCGACGGGATAGCGGGCGTTCCGGCATATAGCCTCCACGCTTCTCATCTGCGAGTGCACTCGGGTGTCGAGGTTTGTAACTCTCGCTGATCGGGGGAGCTACATCCGTCCGTCCGCTTCTCCCAGCCCGAAAGTGCAGGATGCACGGAGGCGGGATCTCTCTCGCGCAGGTTGCACGAATTATCCTACGGACCGGGCTATCGGAGATGCTACGGACGAAAATCTAAATATCTAATGAGTAATCGCTTGAAGCATGCTGATAACCGTTGGCACGGCATGAGGTAATAGAGAGGGGTACGAGAAAGGCATTCGGCCATCTTCAACCTCAATCACCCTTCATAAAATGATCGCTCACTCTCCCCTCCCCCCGTCCACTAACCCAAAAAATTCCCGTACCTCCAGCGAGCGCGCTGCCCGGGCTGCGGCCTCGCATCAAGAAGCCGCGTACGATGCGGAACTTGTAACTCGTTTCAACGGCGGTGACGAACCCGCCTTCGTTGAAATCATGACGCGTTATCGCGAAAAGATTTTCTCGGTCGCGCTGGCCCTGTTGCGTAACCGCGCCGATGCCGAAGAAATCGCGCAAGATACGTTTATCCGAGCTCATCGCGGCTTGGCGCGTTTCCGCGGCGACTCTTCCCTCGCCACGTGGTTGCACCGCATCGCGGTCAACTTGGCCCGCAATCGTTACTGGTACTTCTTCCGTCGCCGTCGGCACGCCACGCTCTCGCTGGATTGCCCGTTGAGCGACGATAGCGAAGCGACCTTCGCCGATCTCGTCGCGACCGACGCCCCGAGCCCATCCCGGGAAGCCGCCACTGGCGAATTCTCTGCGCTGGTTGCCACCTGCATGGAAAAACTCGATTCGCGTCACCGCGAGATCCTGACCCTGCGCAACCTGCTAAACCGGTCCTACGACGAGATCGCACAGACCTTGGGCATTAATGTCGGAACAGTGAAGAGCCGCATCGCCCGGGCGCGCGGAAATCTCCGGTCCTTGCTGGTCGAGGCATGCCCCGAGTTTGCTCCCGATGCCTCGCCGAGCGACTGGTTCGAGCCCACCCGCACAAGCGGACGTCTGGAAGTGGCGGTCGCCTAACGGCACCACCGATCGGGTCTGAGTCGAGCGAGTTTTTTTGCCCGCGCGCCCACCGCCCGTTGGCTTCCGTGAATAATGGCCCAGAGCCGCGTCGGCCCCGTGCGACGCGGCTCTTTGCGTTCGGAAGCAGTCACCAAGGCTTCCGCCCGCTGGCAGTACCGGGATCGGGACCAAGGCGTCGCAGGAACATGGACCTTCTATGACCATTGTTCGCAATCCGACGATCGACACACTCCTTCGCATCGCAGTCGCCCTCGAAGTCGACCTGGCGGATGTGCTGCGGCGTGCTCAACGCGCCGCCGTACGAGACCACGAGAGTTCGAGGAAAGACCGGCCCAAAAATTAAACACGAACCAAACTCAACAGAGTCCCCGCGTCCCATGTCGTCATCCTACAGGGTCTGAACCTCGAAAATTTGATGTACGCAAGTCAGCGTTCATGGGCGCGAAGGTCGTCGGTAATACGCCATGGATTTCCGGCGTCCGCGCCACGGATTTTACAGCGAGGCGCTTGCCGCCCCCAAGTGTCGGCACCGAGCAAGACTCGCGATCGCCTCACGACGTGACCACCCTCTTAACCGGCGCATCGCTGGGCAAATACTCAATACGATCCGCCCAATCCCAGGCTTTAGCTTCGTGCCAGAAGTTCACGAGTAGCCTGGCCTGCTTGCCATACGCTACGGCGGAAACCGACCGGCGAAAGAGAATGACACCGGCGTGCCCCAAACCTTCGCGCGTCAGTGCGTCGGCGTGCATCGGCATGCTCGCGCGATCAAAACCAACAAGAATCGTTTCGCTTTCCCGCAATGCCATCAAGAGAGCGGGGTCTTTCACCGACAGGTACATGCCTTCCTTCCAATCCGAAATGTGGATGATCGGAAAGGTGGCTTCTATTTGCCGACATGCAGCTACCAGGTGGTGAGACGTGTTTTCGTCGGCCAGGAGTCGGGATTTCATTGGCCGACTTCGGCCTCACGCTGATGCGTGATCTCTTTCGGACACGCTCTGGCATATGCCAGTGCACACCGCACCAGTGCAGGCGGCCACCGAAAGTGTTCGGCTGTCTTGGCGATGGTCTTGGCTTGGTGATGCGCGTCCACGACTTCCCAAACCGCGACACGATGCCCGAGCACATACGCTTCACGTCCGCCGGCTGAATCGCGAAATCCAATGCCCGGGAACTCCTCCTCCAACGCTTTTTCTTTCAGGTAGAGGCTGCTCAAGGTCGACACTTCAAGGTGCCGGCGCTTCGCCTGACGCGAGAGCAACATCGCATGTTCTTCTTCGATTCGGCACGATTGCACAACAGTTGGCACGCCCGTACCGTGTTTACATTGTAAACGGTGTCAAGCAGGCCACCGTCGCGCGGGTGCACTCGACCAGCTCAATGTCGCTACTGAATCGAACACCGTTGTCACCGTGCGCAGCGGACTGCGCGCTCCAATGGAAACGTCCCGGTTTCGCACCCCCTTTTGTAGCGTGACCGGGCGTGCGCTATAATTCCAGAACGATGCTATTACGCTGGGCGACCGACAATTGGTTTACGGTCCTCCAAACTCTCGCAATCCTGAGCAGCTTTTCGTTCACCTGGGTCGCACTGCGTCGCGCCGGCTCCGGGTGGTCTCGCGCCGCATTCGCCGCGGCCATGCCCTGGCTCCGGCCCTGGCGGAGTTCGCGCGCTGGCTCGGGCTGCGGGCCTGAGCGCCCCCCGATCCGGCAGCGTTTCCGGGTCCGTTCACACCTGGACCTTCGGGTGTGCGTGGCCGTTCGATGCGGCCTCGTGGGCGCTCACTCCAACGCCCACCCTAAAAACGGTGGCAACGCGCCAAGAGATTTTCCGTGCTCTGGTGCAAGGGTGCCGCTTATTCAGGGATGGTCCATGCCGACTGATCCTTCAGAACTCGATCTCCTGTTGAAGCGCACCTTTGGGTACGGGAGCTTCCGTCCGCTCCAACGCGAGATCTGCGAAGCCACGCTCGCCGGGCGGGATGTGTTCGCGCTCCTGCCGACTGGCGGCGGCAAATCATTGTGCTTCCAGATCCCAGCGCTCACGCGCGGCGGCCTGACCGTGGTGGTTTCGCCCCTGATTGCGTTGATGAAGGATCAGGTGGACCAACTGCAGGCCAGTGGCGTGGCGGCGACGTTCCTGAATTCGACCCTCGATGCCGATGAGGCGCGTTCGCGCCTGCGCGGTTTGCATCGCAACGAGTATCGCCTGCTCTACGTCGCGCCCGAGCGCCTGATGCTCGACGGCTGGATCGACAACCTCAAGAAATGGAACGTCACCTGCGTCGCGATCGACGAGGCCCATTGCGTCTCCGAATGGGGCCACGACTTCCGGCCCGAGTACCGCCAGATCTCGAAACTTCGCGACGCCTTGCCGGACGTGCCGTTAATGGCGCTCACCGCCACGGCGACCACGCGCGTGCGCCACGATATTGTCACGCACTTGAAGCTGCGGCAGCCGGACGTTTTTGTCGCCAGCTTCAACCGTCCAATCTTTACGTACCGGGTCGTCCCGAAGGACCAACCGTTGAAACAGATCATCGACTTTGTGCGGAAGCGCCAAGCCGACAGCGGGATCATCTACTGCGCGAGCCGGGCCACCGCCGAGCGCGTGGCCGAGGCCCTGGCCGGCCGCGGCTTCTCCGCCCGGCCGTATCACGCCGGCTTGGACGCCGCCGAGCGCGGGCGGAACCAGGAGCAGTTCCTGCGTGATGACACCCGGATCATCTGTGCGACGATCGCGTTCGGCATGGGCATCAACAAACCCAACGTTCGCTGGGTGATCCATCACGACCTGCCGAAGAACGTGGAAGGGTACTATCAGGAAACCGGCCGCGCCGGGCGCGACGGGCTCCCCAGCGATTGCCTGTTGCTATTCAGTGCCGGCGACATCGCCAAGCAGACGCACTTCCTCGACGAGATCACAAACGAACAGGAACGCGACCTCGCCCGCGCCCAGTTGCGCAAGATCGTGCATTACGCGGAAAGCTCGGGCTGCCGGCGCATCGAGCTCCTCGAATACTTTGGCGAGAAATTCCCCTTTGATAACTGCGCCGGCTGCGACAACTGCGCCGAGCCCCGGGAAACGTATGACGGCACCTTGGTGGCACAGAAGTTTCTCTCGTGTATTTATCGGATCGCGCAAAACAGCCGCTTCAGCGTCGGGATCAACCACATCATCGAAGTGCTGACCGGCGCCGACACCGACAAGATCCGCCGCTGGGGACACGAGCAACTGACGACCTACGGCATTGGCAGCGAGCTCTCGCGTCCGCAATGGGCGGCGGTCGGGCGCGAGTTGATG
>Ga0163150_10006720_pt1 | contig 13918 bp, 8 predicted proteins | sample OliLakLV19P2IB_FD_148628 | JGI IMG/M metagenome (GOLD analysis project Ga0163150, IMG submission 148628) | Freshwater microbial mat bacterial communities from Lake Vanda, McMurdo Dry Valleys, Antarctica - Oligotrophic Lake LV.19.P2.IB | ecosystem: Environmental > Aquatic > Freshwater > Lake >...
ACCTGGACCCGAACGCACCGGGACCTGCACCGCTCCGGACTCCACCCGCACATCTCGATCGACGATGTGATTTTTGTCGAAGCGATCGGCGGCGACCTGACGATCAAAATCGAAGACAACACCGACGACGGCATCGGAATCTACCGCGAGCCGGTCGATGATCCCGACCAGACTCTCGACGACGCCGAGATTTTCTACGCCCTGGTCGGCAATATCATTCTGCTGAAAATGCGGCCGTTCCGCGAACTGGCTTTCCGCTATCTCGCCTACAACCGGAAAACGCTAACCGTCCAGCGGATCGACTCGATCGGCCAGGCCTGCGTGCTGCTCCCCGAAGACCATGGGCTGATCTTTACCAACGGCTATTTCCTCCAGTCGGGCGAGTTCCGCAACTTCGAGTCCAGCCTGACCGACCTGCAATTCGAACGCAGGCTTCCTGCCGCCAACGGCGAAGACCACCTGTACGTTTTCTACAGCCAGTCCACCGGCCAGTACGTGCTTCTGTCCTACAACATGATCCAGTTGCAGGTCCAGCCGCCGGTCCAGTGTCACGGCTACTCGTTCTTCGAAAACGGCCAGCTGGTCGTTTTCCGCACCGAAAACCAGCCGCAAAAACACCACGCCTTGCAGATCTGGCAAACGCCGTTTGTCGCAGACGGGATGAATGCAGCGGTCAAAACCGATTCGCTTCTTTACAAGATCGGCAATCGCGATATTGTCCGCGGCATGTCCGAATGCCAGGAAATCCTGACACTGATTTCCAAGGACGACGCCTACGCCGACCTCTACATCGACCTCGTCAAGAAGACCGGCGACACGCTTGACGCCTGGTATTGGCTGGACGAAGCGGCGACGATGAAGCTGGGAGAAGTCCTCAAACAAATTCGCGATTCGGCCAAAGCGGCGGTCGATGAATTCGAAAAAGTCGTCCGGATCCGGGCCAACACCCGCGACCAGTTCGCAGCGACAAAGAAACAGACCGACGAAGCGATCAACCAGTCCGGCCGCCGGCGCTATGAAATCATCGACGACTATGTCGCCTCCCTCTCCGGGCTGCGAAAGGCCCGCGGCCAGTTGATCTCGCTGCGGGAACTGAAGTACATCGATCTGGCCGCCGTCGAGACGCTTGAAAAATCAGTCATCGAAGCAAGCGACCGCCTTTCACTCAAATGCATTGAATTTCTTGCCCAGGAATCCGCCCTCGCGCCCTATCAGAAACGGGTCGATGGCCAACGGGCCAGTATCGATGCGGTCAAAACGGTTACCGAATCAAAGAAGCTGGACGAAGAACTGGCCGCCGGCGCAACCGAGCTCGAAATGCTGATCGAGATCGTCAGCAACCTCCGCATCGACGACGCGACCCAGCGCACGCGAATCATCGACAACGTCTCGGCCATCTACTCCAACATCAACCAGACCCGAGCCGTGCTGAAGAAGCGGACCCGCGAGTTGATGACGACCGAAGGGGCCGCCGAATTCTCCGCCCAGCTGAAACTGCTCAACCAGGCAGTCATCAACTACATCGACGTTTGCGACACACCCGAAAAATGCGACGAGTACCTGACCAAACTGATGGTTCAAGTCGAGGAACTCGAAGGCCGTTTTGCCGAGTTCGACGAATACGTTTCACAGCTCGTGGAAAAGCGGGAAGAGATCTATTCGGCCTTCGACAGCCGCAAGATGCAGATTGTCGAAGGCAGAAACCGCCGCGCTTCGGCCCTGATGAACGCGGCTGAACGGATTCTGACCGGTGTCAAGACTCGCGTTGCCGGCTTCAAAACGATCGACGAGATCAACAGCTACTTTGCCGCCGACCTGATGATCGGCAAAGTCCGCGACATCATCGGCGAACTGGCCGGGCTGGACGAGTCGGTCAAAGTCGATGACCTGCAAAGCCGCCTGAAAACGATTCGCGAAGACACAGTCCGGCAGCTCCGCGACAAACAGGAAATTTATGTCGATGGCCAGAACATTATCAAACTGGGCAAGCACCAGTTCTCGGTCAACGTCCAACAGCTCGACCTGACCACGCTGGTCAAAAACGACCAACTTTGTTTCCACCTGACCGGCACAAAGTTTATCGAGCCACTGCAAAACGCGGAACTCGACAATCTCCGTGACGTCTGGGACCAGGAACTGATCTCGGAAAACCGCAACGTCTACCGCGCCGAATACCTGGCCTGGCTGCTCTTCAATGGCCCGGGGCGTGGTGCCTTTCAACGCCCAGGGTCTGACGCCTTTTCGCATTCAGTAGCAAGCGCAAGCGTGCAAGGCAATAACCGCGAAAAGGGGTCTGACCCTTTGTCCAGCGCTGACCTTTTATCCAGCGCCGAACTCCTCGCCCACGTCCGCGAGTTCATGGCCCCGCGTTACAACGAAGGGTACATCAAAGGAGTCCACGACCACGACGCAGCGCTGATTCTCGAAAAACTCCTTCATATGGACCAGCATCTGGGCCTGCTGCGCTACGATCCGCTCACCCGCGCCATGGTCCTGCTGTTCCGCAATTCGCAACCATTCCAAAACCATTGCCAGGGCGTCGCCGAACAAGTCCGTTTCGTAATCCGGGCCCAACAAATTTTCGGCCACATGTCTGGCCGCGATCGACTCGAACAACGCCTGGCAAAAAGCCTCGCCGATTTCCAGCAGCACCCAGGGTCTGACGCCTTTTCGCATGGCCAGCGCCCAGGGTCTGACGCCTTTTCGCATGGCCAGCGCCCAGGGTCTGACGCCTTTTCGCATGCATCGCGCCCAGGGTCTGACGCCTTTTCGCATGCAGGCACAGGCGCAATAATCCAAAGCAATGAGCGCGAAAAGGGGTCTGACCCTCTCCCCAGCGCTGACCCTTTCTCCATCGCCCCTCCCTTGGGCTTCAGCGTAAACCCCCAACTCGCCTCACAAATGCTGTTCGACGAAATTGCAAACGACGGCACCCACGCGTCGCGCGCCGCTCTGGACTTGGCGGACCAACTGCTCAAATCGCTCGATCAAAGTGGTCACCGCGCCGAGTTTGACGCCGCGATGCAACACACCGTCATGCAAACCCGTTTCGAGATAGCCCACGACTGGCTAACAGCATTTACACAGCGCCCAGGTTCTGACGCCTTTTCGCATGGCCAGCACCAAGGGTCTGACGCCTTTTCGCGCGCAGAATCAAAAGCAATTATCCAAAGCAATAACCGCGAAAAGGGGTCTGACCCTTTCCCCATCGCCACCGAAGCCGCCGCGATCTTCGCCTCCGGAAAACCACTCGACCAAATCATAGCGCTCGATGGCAGCGCCGTTCAGCCAATCGAGGGTTTACTCGGCGACCATCCAATCCTGCAACAAACAAGTTCCAGTACTGTTTTGGCAGATGAGCCCGCAGCATCCCCTTTATCCCAAACCGCTTACCACCTCGACTTCATCGAATTCCGTTCCCGCCTGACCGACTACGTCACCAAACAAATCCCGCGCTACCAAAAATTCATCGAGATCAAAAAACAGCTCACGACCAAACGCCGTGATGAACTCAAGCTCGAAGAGTTCCAACCCCGCGTTCTTTCCTCGTTCGTCCGCAACAAACTGATCAACGACGTCTACCTTCCGATCGTCGGCGACAACCTCGCCAAACAAATTGGCACGACTGGCGAAAACAAACGAACCGACCTGATGGGATTGCTGTTGCTGATTTCACCGCCTGGCTACGGCAAGACGACCCTAATGGAATACATCGGCAGCCGGCTGGGACTGACCTTCGTCAAGGTCAACGGCCCGGCGATCGGTCATCAGGTCACTTCGCTCGACCCTGCCGAAGCTCCCAACGCCAGCGCCCGGGAAGAAGTCGAAAAACTGAACCTGTCACTCGAGATGGGTGACAACGTCATGATTTACCTCGACGATATCCAGCACTGCAATCCCGAGTTCCTGCAAAAGTTTATTTCGCTCTGCGACGCGACCCGGCGGATCGAAGGAGTTTTTCGCGGACGTTCGCGGACCTACGATTTGCGCGGCCGCAAAGTCTGTGTGGTCATGGCCGGAAACCCGTACACCGAAAGCGGCGAGAAATTCCAGATCCCGGACATGCTGGCCAACCGCGCCGACACCTACAACCTGGGCGATGTGATCGGCGAGAGCCAGGAAGCGTTCGAGCTGAGCTACATCGAAAACGCACTGACATCAAACGCCACTTTGCAGAGACTCAACTCCGGCCCGCGCCAGGACATTCTAGCCCTGATCAGCATGGCTACGAGCGAATCAGGCGAACGAAAATCGCTGGACGGAAACTACACTTCCGAAGAAATCAACGAGATGACCGGCGTCCTGAAAAAACTGATTCGCATCCGCGCAGTTGTGCTGAAAATCAACCGCAACTACATCGACTCCGCCGCCCAGGCCGACGCCTACCGCACCGAACCCCCGTTCCGGTTGCAAGGCTCCTATCGCGACATGAACAAGATGGCCGAGCGTGTGCTGCCGATCATGAACGACGCGGAACTGGAGCAATTGATCGTCGATCACTACATCAACCAGGCCCAGACGCTGACAACGGGCGCTGAAGCGAATCTGCTCAAGTTTCGCGAACTGTTAGGCAAAATGTCACCCGCTGACAAAGATCGCTGGGACGACATCAAACGAACATTCAAACGGAATCTCGTCCTTGGTTCGGCAGGCAACGACAACGTCGCCGGTCAGGTCATCGCGCAAATTGCAACGCTAGGCGACGTCCTGCACGACATTCGCAAGTCGGTCGATCACGGGCTCACCTCGATGGTAGACCAGGCCCGCGACAGTGCCACCGATCCACTTCGGCAAACCACGCTTACCCAAATCAGTACCGCCGTCGAGCAACTGATCCAGACCAACACCGCCCTCGACAGCATCCGCACGGCACTCGGCGCACTTTCCGAAGCGACCCAACTCCGCGCCGAAAACCCGTCGCCGATCGAAGTCAAAAACAGCGTCCCGCCAGTCTTTCTGGAAATCATCCGTTACCAGTTCCAGACTCTCGAGCAATGGCTGAGTCCGTTAACCCAACTGGCCGAATCCCTCCCCGCCGCCAAAGGCGTCTCCCGCACGGCCAAAAAAGTCGCGAAGAACTACAAGAAGATCATCGAGCATCTGGAGAAGGATGCAGACAAACCTGACAGGTAGGACGAGTAACAGTTACCTGATCCGTCCGATTCGCAAGTTGCTTCGGAAAAAACATCTCACCTATTTTCGATCGTGAAATTTGTCCAGCTTCCCCGCCTGATCTGGCGTCAAGACCTTCCGCACATCTTGTCGCATCTCCTCTGCTATCTGCTCCAATTCCTTCTTGAACCGCTCTTTCGCAGCGGAGACTTTTTCGCCTGCCACTTTCTCAACCTCTTTCATTCCCTTCTTCTGCTCATCGGAAAGAGCAAATTCCTCCCGATAGTACGATTCCAGCGCTTTCAAAATGCTTCCACCCGCATGCTTCAGGAACCGACCAAATACCTTTGATTGCAAAACAACGCTTTGGTGTGGCAGCAGAATCTTCGAGTCAAGAGTATTTTGTAACCTCGCCAATTGTTGACGGTAAATTGCCCTTCTTGCCTCAATCGTAGAATTGTCGTCCCCAGCACCTATCAAGTCCTCGACCACGTTCTGATAGTCCTCGTGAAGTTTTTCTAGCATGGTTTTTTGTTCATCTATGAGCTCCAATTGTGAAATTGAAATATCAGTATCCATACCCAGGGCAATTTGAATTGAACTTTCAAGCCTTGCGGTTGCCGCACGTTCGTCGCTAATCGACTCCTGTGCAACAAGCAAGTTTGACAAACAGAGCAACCAGATAAACATCGAGTATTTCAGAATCATCAGATAGTCTCCTTTGAGAAACCAAGAGTGCGACGCTCGTATTGAGCAAAAAAAATCGGTCTCAACACGTCAACTCCAAAAAAAATCTGTCAACTGGTTGAAGGATCAATTAGCTTGGGTGTGCGCCCGAACATCGCTGCCTTTCCGCCGGGCGCATGCGTGATTTTGGGCTTTCGATCGACAACCAACGAAAAGAAAGCGACAAACACGAAGACAATCCAGACAACGGGAAAAAACCCGACCCGGGTGCCCGAAGCCGGCTCAATGACAAAACCAGTCGATCTCAGTCGCATCCTTTTGCCTTCAACCAAAACAACTTCATCACGTTCACCATCAAGAATTCCAAATTTATCCAGCGACCGGTCGTAGTGCACAATTACCAAATAATGAAATTGTTCGTCAACGTTTCTCATTCGTATAATTGCGGGAGTTTTCAGCCTGCACAGATTTTCTGGTTTAACCCAACGCATTCCATGCGCAATTCCGAAATTGTTCAAACACTCGCTCATGGTGACAAGAGAACTGCCCTTCGGCCCATCAATTGAGACTCGTTCAATCACGGATTCCATTGACGCTTCGCCCAAAATGTTGGCAAAACTAAAAACTGCAATCCTGCCGCAATCATTCACACTTCGAAAGTGTGGGATGTAGTTCAATTCTTTCGCTTTATTTGACCCCTGCAATTCTTGGCCCGGCGTTACAATCAGACCAGGCAAAAAAGAGACCGCAAGCACCGCACTTAGCCAAAACTCTGACACTTAGGATTTCCTTTCGCGCTTCCTCAAGAGAATCAGTGCTGAAATCGCGGCAATACCAATGGTGATAACAATCGCCATATTGGTTGCGTTGCGTGAAACTCGTTGATCCTTATTCTCATCAATGATCTGCTTTGCTGCTTTCGCTCCCTTTCCGAAGGGCTTTCTATTGTCGGCGGCGTATTGATAGTTGATTCCACGAACAAAGTCGGAGATAAAAAAACCATGTGGAAAAGATGGCTCAAACAACTGCTGGCTGGTTTGACCGATCGTAAATTTCTTAAGCTGGTAGCTAACCGTGCCAACAACGTGGTTGTGAATCTGAGTGTTTTCACTGAACTTTGCGTAAACGTCTTGCTCAACCCTGCGAGGCACATACAAGCCTCGCCCGGGCGAGAAAAAATCACTACATCGCAAATGAAACTTGATAATGTTAGTATCAGGGAATCTTGCTTTTCTCTGAACAAGCGCGTAATTTAATGCCGGGCATACTGAAACGAGTTCTATCCCATAAGCCACTGTCACGCACTCCAAATCACCTATTCGCTCATGTCGAATCTCTGCTCCAGGCGTGCTCCGGGCTATGTCAATCGTTTTAACCAAGTCCGGCTGCGGTAATTGGTACTTTAATAACGCCAGATCTTTCCTGGAACGAGGCTTGAGGAATCCAGACTCTTCGATTGCCGATCCGATATCAAATGACAGAAAATCAAGGAATTCAAGGCCCTGGATATAAGACCCTTCGCTGCCATCTGTCACTACGCCAGTTGCCGACCAAATTAAACGTTCGTCTCGTGTACGTAATTCGTTGTTTGCTTCAACAGAAAAAAAGCCGCCCCCTTTTTTCAGGTCAACTTCAGAATATCGCCACCATTCACCATCCGTCGCAAGCAGATAGGACGATTTTGTAATCGGCAATGTAAATTCGTTGTCAAGTATCAGGCTTTGAGACTCGAGGGCAAATTTAAGGCAAAAATTGAATTCGCTGACAAGCCGCTGGCGATTCTCAAACAGGTTCTGACGTAGCTCCATCCATTCGTCCGAATAAACCGGCTGCGCATTCGCAAGAGCCAAGCTAAAGCCAAGGAACAGTAGCGCCCTTCCTGGAATCATTAGACATCAACCTCGAGAATTTCCGGCACGGCGAAACCGCGAATAAGCCAAACAAGCAGCCCGGCGAATTTCGTCGAGCTGCTTTTCGCTCCCGCACAATCAAAAAAGTTCGATTGTCGGATCGGGTTCGCCCCAAGAGCAGGCGTCCTCGGTCAGTTCGGGTTGTTGAACTGTGCATGTCTCAGAGTTTTTGCAGTTTTTCAATGTCCGTGTCTGCCCGGATTCAGGTGCTTCCACCACCGACGCCACTCTGGTCTCGGTCCACCCACAGTCGTCGCTACAATAATTTGTTGACAACTTGCCCGGTTGGTAGCAAGTGGCTCCGTAAATGCCAGTCGTTGAATCGCTGCTCAACAACCCGGTGCCGTGAGCACCTGAATTGAAAACAGTTGAGCCAATTGCAATGGCGACGAACGAACTGAAAACAAGACACTTGAACATAAAATCGACCTCCCAAAAAACAAGAAACACCACTTCAAACAAACCTGCTACTTCAAAAACGTTTCAGAGAGCAGGGCCATTGAATTACAATGGCCTGAAAGTAACATCAATGCGCGGGCCGCATGCGTTGCCGGAAGCTGGGCTTTAAAAGTCCTCGGACCCCTCGCCTCGATTTCCTCCAAGGCGCAGCCGATGGCTTTTGTTGCACGGACAATAACATCTTCCGGTGGGCAATCCGCAGGATCGCTGATTGCAATCCACTCCAGATGATGGCCTGTAGTGGTCAGCCGTTCGAATCCAACACTTACAAGCGAATTCTTATTGGCTCCCCAAGCAGCCCAACCACCATCTGGCAACTCTGACCGCTTTAGAGCGTGGCTAACTCTCTTCAAATATCCATGCGCCGCCATTTCAGCGGCCGGGCTCAACAAATCAAACTGTTTGTCAGCAGAAACAAGCGTCGCTACCGCGATTGGCACATGACATCCATTGCAGGCCCCCTCGCCCAACTCGGTCTTTGCCAACTGGAAGATCAATTGGTCAAACGTAAATTTCTCCCCAAATTGATTCTCCCATGCGGATTCTGGATAGTAATGCGCCAGAGCAATCGACACAAATTCAAGCTCATGGTCAATCGAAAAATTCATCACCAAGTCACTTACCAGATCCCTCACAGTCCCTGCGCCGCCATTTCCCTGAACGGGACGGTATGCAGGAACACCAGCTATTCCAAGTGTCTTGACGAGTTGCCCAAAGTGAAACTCGGTTGGCTCCTGTGCGTCCAAGTCATAAAAGGCGAGATTTGCATGCATGCCGTAGGCAGAAGGCGCAATCAGAAAACCCTTTTCAACATTTGCAAATCCGGATCCCAACGTGCGATAGTCCAACAAATGATCCAGTATTTCTCCGCACGAAACGACACGGCTTCGGGCTTGAGTGGGAAACACACTCGTGGTATCCCCGCCATAACACCACAGGGCCGCCTCATGCATAGCCAAACCGGCTGTGGGAGGAGAAAAATTCGGCACGACAAAGACCAAAGACGACCGAAGCAAAGTATCGTCTATTTCAAGTGGCTTGCGAGCATCGTTCAGCACCATCAAAGAAAGGGGACAATCCCGACAGGAAACGACAGGTTTCTGAATTGGCTCTCCCAACGCCACTTGCCTTGCCAAACAATCATCATCGAATTTGCCCATTCGCGAAGACCCATACTGCACGCCGATCAGGACAACAGCAATCAGCAACAATGACAGAATCCGCACATCAAACTCCCCGATGAATGGTTTCCAGTCGGTCACAAGTACCACCACGTCTTTGGCGTGACCCGAGAAGGAGAATATCTGAAATGCCCCGGCTCCTGTCAAATGTTTTCGGAGTTCGCCGGCCGACACCGACCACCTATGGCGTGCATCTGGCCATTAAACACACACACACACACACACACACAATTTGGGCAATTTCCGTCAAATGCAGTTTCCCTTAATATTTTTTGGGAAAAAGCTTTTTATTAGGCCTGGTTGCATTCAGGAATTCTCCATTGTGGAGCACAGGTCGCGTGGCACGCTTTGGCTGAAGCTCCTATCGCGACATGAACAAGATGGCCGAGCGGGTCCTGCCGATCATGAACGACCATGAACTGGAACAGCTGATTGTCGATCACTTCATCAACCAGGCCCAGACGCTGACTACCGGCGCCGAAGCGAATCTGCTCAAGTTCCGCGAACTGTTAGGCAAAATGTCACCCGCTGACAAAGATCGCTGGGACGACATCAAACGAACATTCAAACGCAATCTCGTCCTCGGTTCGGCAGGCAACGACAACGTCGCCGGTCAGGTCATCGCGCAAATTGCAACGCTAGGCGACGTCCTACACGACATTCGCAAATCAGTCGATCACGGGCTCACCTCGATGGTAGACCAGGCTCGCGACAGCGCCACCGACCCACTTCGTCAAACCACTCTCACCCAGATCAGCACTGCCGTCGAGCAACTGATCCAAACCAACACCGCCCTCGACAGCATTCGCACGGCACTCGGCGCACTTTCCGAAGCAACCCAACTCCGCGCCGAAAACCCGTCGCCGATCGAAGTCAAAAATAGCGTCCCACCCGTTTTCCTCGAAATCATCCGCTACCAGTTCCAGACCCTCGAGCAATGGCTGAGTCCGTTAACCCAACTGGCCGAGTCCCTCCCCGCCGCCAAAGGCGTCTCCCGCACGGCCAAACAGGTCGCAAAGAACTACAAGAAGATCATCGAGCATCTGGAGAAGAACGTCGATGAAACCGAACCGCAGGAGTAGGGTCCGCTGTGCGGACCACCTGTTTTGAAAACAAGTTCAATACTATTTTGCGTCGTTGGTCCGCACAGCGGACCCTACCTCTAATCCAATTGGCCGAATCCCTCCCTGCCGCCAAAGGCGTCTCCCGCACAGCCAAACAGGTCGCCAAGAACTACAAGAAGATCATCGAGCATCTGGAAAAAAACATCGACGAAACCGGCGAATCCGGGGAACCAGCCAGCGAGTAAGACGATTCGGTTTGCTTCGCCGCTGTCGCTCGCCCTGTCATATGCACAATTCATGTGCAGCTTTCTCCGGATTTGCAAAACGCAAACTGGCCGTCTTTCCTTCAGGCCGCTAGAATGGAACAGTTATGCGTGAATTCAAGGGACCCCCAACATGATCACTGCCAAGAGGGTTTACCAGATGCTGGGAAACGAAACGTTGTGGGAAACGGCCGTTCGTTGTGACCAGATTCTGAAATCGGCCGGAGTGTCGTATTCGATTTGCGGCGGTGTGGCTGTTTGTATGCACGGATACCAGCGCAACACGGTCGGTCCCGATTTGATCGTTCGCCCGACCGATTCAGTCCGAATTCGGGAAGCGATGGGTACGGCGGGTTTTGAATGGGATCCTTCACTCGTGGAGTTTCGAACTCCGAATGGGTCGCGATTCAGTTTCTGATGGCAGGTGATCGGGCCGGCAAAGACAGCGAGGTCAGGATTTTGGAGCCAGTTGGTGATGACAACGTCGAGACCCTGGATGGGTTGACGGTCGTGCGGCTGTCGAGGCTGATCGAGATGAAATTGGCGAGCGGTTTGGGAAACCTGCGCCGCACGCACAAGGATTTTGCGGACGTGGTCGAGCTGATTGCGATGCGAAAACTGGACAGCAGCTTCGCACAGCTTGTACACCGTTCGTTGCGTTCGACTTTCCGGCAACTGGTGCAAAACGCAAACGCGGGTGATTCGCCGGGTGATGCCGATTCATAACTGGGGCAAATCACAACCGACCGTCCCGCCGACTGAAGCAAGGGGCAAAAATGTTTAACCGCTGTGCGCGCTGCATGCAGGCGCGCTGAGCGGTTAAACAATTCATTTCGCGAGCGGTTGCGGAACAATCAACGGTGAGGCGAACTAATAGTCTTCCTCTACCTGAGCCGCGTTCCACATTTCGCCGAATTTTTCGCGGACATACGGATTGATGGTTTCGCCATATTCGCGAGGCAGTTTGTTGGCGCGAATTGGCTGCCATGTCGCCAGTTATTGCAAACCGGATGTTCATTTTAACAAGCGTTTCGACCAACCGATTCAACGACTTATGAACCGGTGTGCGACCTGCGAAAAAATCATCCACCCGTTTCGCAATGTCCAGCAAAGTCTCTTTCATGCCCTTATTCTACCCGACGCGCCTTTCCCCAACACGCTCAAATTCCATCAAAAAATGAGGATTGGGAAAAGACTGGCTTCTTCGTTAGAATCAGACGCTCGCCGTGGTCGGGTTCTCAAATCGGCAACCTGAATCCAACTTGGCTGGCGCACCATTTCCGAATCATATTCATCGCACGGATGCAACTATGCCACAGGCCAAATTCTGCACGCTTCTTCGCGACCAGTTTTCTTCCAACGACCGGGTGCGCGGTGAAAGCTACTTCAAATCAGGTCGCGTCGGGATTCACAACGTCAGTGGCGACATAATAACCGCCAGCGTCGAGGGTTCGGAACAAATGCCTTACACCGTCGAGATCGAACGGGACCCGAAAAATCACAACATTTGCGAAGTGGATTGCGATTGTCCGCGATTCGACGACACGGGAAGTTGCAAACATGTATGGGCCGTACTGCGAACGCTTGACGAGTTGTTCCAAAAAAATTCGACAGACGCCGAACGGACTGACGCCGGTGAAGACGACGACGATGACAGGGAACTGGAATCGCTGCTGAACATGGCGAACCGCGGTTCGGCAGCCGGGAAAAAATCCGCCGCCCAAACCAAATCGCCCCTGGCAACAACTGGCGGACAGAAAAAACCGGTCACTGCACCTACTTTCGCACCCCCAAACCCCTGGCAATCGATGCTCGCTTCCATCAAGCGATCGGTTTCCGAAGTCACAGAGTACGACGACGATGATTTTGGCGAATCGCAATCATCGTACTTGCCGATGTATTTGATCGATCTTTCAGAACAACTCGACACGTGGCCGAAGATCAGGGTGATTCTCAAGGATGTCGAAGACGGTTCTGCCGAAAAACAGGAGATGCTTTCGGCGACTCGTGATGACATCGATCAATGCGATCCATCGGAGTTCCTGCCGTCGGACCAGCGGATCATCCGCTCGCTGATGGCAGCCAATCCTGACCCGCGTGAAATTTTTGGTCACTACGGCAACTATCTTTACTCCAGCGGTCGGCGATCGAATCGGTATTACGAACCCGACTCGATCGCAGTGTTTGAGGTCAATGACAAATGCAGCGATTTCCTGATTCGCGAAATGATCGAGACAGGCCGGTTGCTTTGGCAAACGGATTTAATGGCACAACCGGTAGCGCAAAAGATTGAAAAATGGATACCAGGCCAGCTTCATCCGACAATCGTTTTAACAGACGCAGGTTCCGACCAGATTGAAATGAGCCTGGAAATTCAGGCGGGTGAGCTGCGAATCGACGCTTCTGCAATCGCGTGGGTTTGGGATTCGGGACTGGTACTGATGACCGATTGTCTGGGCGAGACGTCAGAGTCGCTGGTGCCGTGGGTCATGCACTTTATCCAGCACGGCTCGCAACAAATACCCGCCGACCAGCGCGATGGCTTGATCATGAGTCTGCTGGAGATCCCCAACGCTCCAAAATTCGAGTGGCCCCAGTCGTGGAATTTGCGGGATGAAATCGGCACGCCTCAGCCGGTGTTGAAAATTCGCTGGCCCGAAGTTCTGCCTCGCAACATCCAACAGATTCAGTTGCCGGTTGAGCCCGTCGCCAGATATGGCGAGCACGATTTTCCGATGGGGCTGAACGAGTCCGGAAGAGTTTTTGATGCTGCGAGTTCCCGCATTCTCTCCCGGAATCCGGAACAAGAATTCGAAAAACTGGAAGAACTGAATCGTTCAACGGAATTCGACATGTTCCGGGGCGACCTGAGCGTGTTGCACACAGCAGTCCCGGCTCTGAACGAACGACTGTCCGCGCTCGGCTGGATCGTCGAAGTTCAGGGGCGACCGCTCGTCGCGCCCGGCCAGTTTTCGTTCGAAGTTGCCAGCGGACTCGACTGGTTCGATTTATCAGGCGGTGCGGCGTATGCCGCTCAAATCGTGCCGCTGCCGGTTCTGCTGCAAGCGGTTCGCCGCAAAGAGAATTTTGTTCGTCTCGATGATGGCTCGCACGGGCTGTTACCGACCGAATGGATCGATCGATTCGGGAAATTTCTCGAGCTCGCCGAGACCGAAGGCGAAAGTCTCCGGTTCGGAAAATCCCAGGCGTTGCTGCTCGATTCTTTGCTGGCTGAACAGGAC
>Ga0163150_10006722_pt1 | contig 13913 bp, 14 predicted proteins | sample OliLakLV19P2IB_FD_148628 | JGI IMG/M metagenome (GOLD analysis project Ga0163150, IMG submission 148628) | Freshwater microbial mat bacterial communities from Lake Vanda, McMurdo Dry Valleys, Antarctica - Oligotrophic Lake LV.19.P2.IB | ecosystem: Environmental > Aquatic > Freshwater > Lake >...
ACAACCGAAGTTGAACTCCCCATAACCGTTGGTGCTTTTACCTATCAGGGTTACTATTATTTCGATAAAAAAGACCGACTTTACAAGGTTCATCTTCAATACCAAAACGAAAAAAGATTGGTAAAAGCGGATTACAACGAAGCTTATGAAAATCTATATGATGATTTCAAAACCAAATATGGTCCGGGAACTTCGCTCAAGACCATGCCTGGATTAAAATCAGTTACATGGAATTTTAAAAACAAAAAAGTTGAATTAACGGGTTCCTGTTTGGCTAGTAATTGCAGTATGGAATGTAACATCATTGAAATTAATATGTTTAGGGAGAATACTCCTAACGATAGAGTTAGGAATGCACGACTCCAATTAGAACTTAAAATGCATCCCGAAAACTTCTAGAATTTTTTTTACTATAATGAATGATCCTTCATTTTGAGAAAAAAATCCTGTTCTTTATTCCTAATTCCTGCTCAGTCAAATCATTCATTAATGAAGGTTATGCCAAATATTTGCTTTAGAATAGGCAATGCCCATGGATATTTTGCAAGGATTTACTATTTTTGAAATGTGAATTCAAAGATTTATATTCTATTCGTTGGAATTATAATTTCAACTCTGGTCGTTTCCTGCTCCGATGCAGAAATAGTTTCGGGTGTTTACAAAGGAAGGATTTACAGAGTCGATACAGTGGCCGCTACTGCAACTGTTGTAGGTATTAACGATTCATTTGTTAGGATAGAGGTAAAAGCTGATAATGAGTCAACGGGATATGTAGAATATGCCCAGCTTACAAAAGCTGCTAACGAAGCTTATAACTTGATCTTAGATGACGTTTTGGGCGGCTTCGTTCTTACAGGATACTATTACGAGAATGCTTTGCATATAAATTCCTATACATCAAATTATGGATTTGATGGTGTTACCCAATAATTTATTTAATGGAGATTGATCTAATGGCCTCTCTGCTAAACGCTGATCGATTATTTCCTTTCCAGATAATAGAACCCTTAAATTCCTTTGGATCACGATTTAGTTTTTCGGGATGCGTAAAGGCAATTCCTTCCATTTGATACATCGCAGAACCTTTTGAACGTTTGCTAAAATTTGCATGAGGTTTATAATACGCATTTTTCTTCATCTTGTTTTTATACTGTTCAAATTCCATAAAGGTCCCATTGCCATTATCGATGAAGGCTGAAATTCCGCTAAACCAATGCGCTTTGTCCAATGAAATTTTCAAGTCGGTAATAAATTGTGGTGTGTTTGGGTCCGCTTGAATTTTATTAGAAACATTATTTACTTTTCTGGTCCAGGTGTCCTTACTATTGTACATTTCTCCTTTCACGTAAGAAATGTAATCCTCACTTGGAAAGGAAATATTCCCAATATATAAACGAAGATCATAATCCACTTCGTTATTTATCCAATCACATTCCAAACTTTGACAATTGAACATAAGTGTAATGTTGATTCGGAGGTAAGTGGTGTCTTCATTTCCCTTCACCATCTTTACACCGAATTCCATTATTTGTAATTTATCTGCATCATTATTGGCAATGATATCAAACCCATTTAAATAAAAAATAGAATGATGATATGATAAAGGAATCATTGTATCGATTTGAATTTGGATCAATTCATTCTCCTTTGCCTCAATTCTTTTATAGATTTCAAATTCGGTGTATTGCTTACCTGATTTGGGAATGAGTAAATAATGTGTGTTAAAAGAAGCACTATCTTTTCCAATTCCGGTTGCTGCCGTATTAAAAACAGAATCCTGATAAATATAACTTCCCAATCTGTTGAGACGATGGTTGTAGGTCCAGTTTAATTCGAAACCTTGCCAAACAGGAAATTGGGAGAAGCTAGAGCTGGTTGAAAGAAAAAATAATATACTGAATATAAACCGCATGATCCAAAAGTAGGAAAATATTGCAAGTGAACGATTGCAACCCGGATAGGAAATTTAACTACAGAGTGTACAGAGTATGCGCAGAGACCACAGAGAATTGATACTTTGTGACCTCCGTGTAAAAACTCCATGTCCTCCGTGGCTGAAAAAATAAAGTGGAAAATTCCGCTAGAAATAATTTACATACCCAAAATGGATCTTCGATCTTTTAAAATCGATTGGAGAATCCTGCTGAGTTCCTAAAGCATAATTAAAAGTAAAAATACCGATTTTGGTATCAAACGTAATTCCTGCGCCAAAACCCACTACATAAGAATCTAAGAACCCACTTCGGGTTTTTCGTTGATAATATCCGGCATCACAAAAAATATTCACGAACGAACGTTCATCAAAAAGAAAACGAACTTCCGTAGTACCTATTCCGAACAAATTTGTATAGATGCTTTCTTCATCAAATCCTCGCAAGGTAGCCAAACCCCCAACACGTAAAAGATCGTTGGTGTATAAATTGTTATTGAAAATATATCCACCTCTTCCGCCCAGTTTAACTGTGAATTTTTTTGCAAATGGAATATAATATTCAAAGTTTCCGGTAAACTGCATTTGCAACTGATTATTGGTGGTGGTGGTGTCCGAAGCATTTACTGTATCGGTTGCAGGACTCGAAAGATAATTTTTCGTCCCTATTGCTCCACTAAAATATGCGTTCCATCCTTTGCGAGGATTTAACCGAAAATCAGTTCTTTCCAATTGTAAACCAACTCCGTAATAATGGACATCAATATTGTTTATTCCCGGAATGGTTGAAACTCCATTTTCATTCAGAATTTTTTTGGTCGTGGTGTAATTATAAAATAATTTAAGATGGTCATTCCCCTTTAGCATATACAACGCCGCCGCATGTAAATTGATAGTATAAAAGGAAGTATCGATTCGATAAAAACTAAATTTTGCCTCAAGACCAATGGGGGTATTGAGCAAATATGGATACATCACCTCGATCTTTAAATTTTGTGTTGCCGCTTGTAACCTTTGCCATTGAATATTGATTAGCTCTCCTCTTCGTAAAAGATTCTGCAGTTTCAATTTTACATCACCGGTAACCAAAAAATCTCCATCCTTATCGTTTTGTGGAACAATTCCTACAACCCCATAAAACTGATTTGCATTTCGTTTATCAATATTGAGAAATAAACTTGCCTTTGAACCATCAAATTCAACAATAGGCTTTGTACTCATATTCGCAAATGGAAGCGATCGAATTCTGTTTTGAATTTTACGAACTTCTGCCTCATTATAAGAACGATTTTTTTTCAATCCCAAATATGTATGCAAATATCCCGGAGCTATTTTTGCTTTACCGGTATTAATGATGGTATCAATTGTAATCCTTTCGCCCTTGTGAACATGTAACACTCCATCTATTTCGTCATCCCTAATTTGAACACTATCGATTAATATGGCAGCAAATGGATATCCATTATTCTCGTAATACGTGAAAAGTTTTTTTTGCAGCCGATAATAACTTTTGTAGCCAATGGGTTCATGAAAAAATATTTTCTCTCTAAACCCAGCTTGATTTAAAGCTTTATCATCAATATTTCCGGCTGACAAACGTGCCCATTTATAAATTTTCCCAGTAGAAACATAAACATGATAGGTTTTGTCCTTCAGACTAAAACTATCAGCATTTGCCAGAAGATATCCATCGGTATAAAATTCGATCAACGTTTTTTTAATGGAGTTGAAGAGCTCCAATTCATTCTTTACTTTTTGAACCTCAGCGATCCTTGTTTTCTTTTTCCCCTGATATGTAACATGATACTGGGTTTGAAATGTCTGACCGTGCAATTGAATAATTGCAAATAAAAAAAGGAAAAATAAAATCTTACTCCTGGTCAAACTCAGTTCTGTATTATTTTCAAATTTAGTGAATTTGAAAGAAAGAATCCCTAGAGCGATAATTGCCAGTCAATGGGTTTTAACCCATTTTTGGATAGGTAAGCATTGGTTTTTGAAAAATGTTTACAACCAAAAAAACCTGAAGCAGCGGAAAAAGGAGAAGGATGTGCTGATTTTAGAATAAGATGTTTAGAAGCATCAATGAGATTTTCTTTATCTTGAGCATAACGACCCCAAAGGATAAAAACCAGATTGTTCTTATGCAGTGAAGCCGTTTCAATGGCCTTATCAGTAAACCTCTCCCAACCCTTGCCTTTATGCGAAGCGGGTTGATTGGCTCTTACGGTCAGCACCGAATTAAGCATAAGCACCCCTTGTTCGGCCCAATGGATCAAATGACCATGGGAAGGCATTTTAAAACCTATATCTTCCTTTAATTCCTTGTAAATGTTACCCAAAGAAGGTGGTGCTTTTATACCCATAGGAACTGAGAATGAAAGGCCTTCAGCCTGACCATCACCATGATAGGGATCCTGCCCGATGATAACCACCTTGATTTTCTTAAACGGAGTCGTATTAAAAGCTCTGAAAATATGGCCTCCTTTGGGGTAAATAGTATAAGATGACCGTTCAGCAATTAAAAAGTCCTTAAGTTCTTTAAAATAAGGTTGATCAAGCTCGTTGGCTAGTTCGTTTCTCCATCCTTCTTCCAGCTTAATATCCATATTTACAGAGGTTTCCATAAGAGTAATAATAATAATGAGCCAAATATCGTTATAATGAAAGAAATAGAAACCTGGTTGTTAAAAACTTAACGAACCCTAATTTTTATTTTTCGTATAAACACCTAAATTTGCATTATAACACCGATAGAGAAATGAAAAAAGTAGTATTATTTGCCGCCGTTATATTTTTTGGAGCTGCCGTTTTAAGTTCATGTAAAACTTCAGAAAGTTGTCCAGCTTATGGTAGCGTTCCTACCCATTCTGTAGGCAAGTCTATTTAATGGATCCTCAAAATTATATTTAGTCTGTTGTTTTATGGCGGACGGATTTGTTGCACCCAATTATCAACCTATAAATAAAATCGTCATGAAAAAAGTATTGTTTATCGCGTTTTTTGCGCTTATCGGATCAGCATCTTTTTACTCTTGTAAATCCTCTGGAGGTGGCGGGTGTGATGCATTCGGTGGAAGTCATACCATGATTATTCACAAAAATGTAGGCAAGTCTATTTAATCTCTTTTTCTTACGGATAAATAAATTCTATTTCCTGTTCAATGTCAGGGTGAATACTTTTTGCTACAGGGCATTCTATTCCGGCTTGTTCAATTTCTGCACGTTCAGGTGCGTCCTTTAAATTCAAAGGCATATCAATTTTTATTTTAACCTTGATCACTCTTCGTGGAAGATCCAAAGACATATACTTTAATACATCCGCTTTTACCCCTTCATAAGACACATTTAAATTGGCGGCTCTTATTCCCATTATAGTTATTATGCAGGTGCCCAAAGCAGTGCATAACAGGTCGGTTGGGGAAAATGACTCCCCCTTTCCATGATTATCCGTTGGAGCATCTGTAATTAGTTCGGCGCCTGAATAATGAGTCGCTTTATTTCTAAGTTGTCCCTGATAATCAATATGCATTTTACTCATAACGGTATATTTTAATTCGACACTAATTTACTATATCTTTGCCATAACTTTAGTTCAAGGTTCAATAGGCTCAAAGTTCAAAGCCGTTGGGAAAATTAAACTTTGAAAATTAAACTTTGAACGACTATAAACATGTCTCAATATACCCCTGTTTCAGAAGATTCTCCCATCAAAAAAGTAAAGAAGCCCGATTGGTTAAGGGTTAAATTGCCTATTGGAGAAGAGTATAAAAAGGTGAGAAATATAGTAGAAGAACATAAACTTCATACTATATGTTCAAGTGGAAATTGCCCTAATATGGGTGAATGTTGGAGTGCAGGAACAGCTACATTTATGATCCTTGGAAATGTATGTACACGTTCGTGTGGTTTCTGTGCAGTTGCCACAGGCAAACCAACAGATGCAGATCCATTTGAGCCTTTAAGAGTTGCCAAATCGGTAAAACTGATGAATCTTAAACATACTGTAATCACTAGTGTTGACAGAGATGATTTAAAGGATGGTGGATCTGAAATTTGGGCACAAACAATTTTAAAGATTCGTGAATTAAATCCCGGAATTACAATAGAAACTTTGATTCCTGATTTTCAAGGAAAGTGGGAAAATTTAAAAAGGATTATTGATGTAAAACCCGATATTGTTTCTCATAATTTAGAAACCGTTCGCCGGCTCACCAAAGAAGTACGGGTACAAGCAAAATACGATAGGAGTTTAGAAGTTCTAAAACGCCTAAGCGACGAAGGAGTAGTTACAAAATCAGGAATCATGCTTGGTTTGGGTGAAAGCGAAGCAGAGATTCTCGAAACCATGGATGATTTGGTTACAGTTGGTGTTCAAATTATGACTTTAGGTCAGTATTTACAACCCACAAAAAATCATTTAGAGGTGGCAGAGTTTATCACCCCTGAAAGATTTGACTATTACAAAATCGCAGGCCTTGAAAAAGGATTGAGATATGTAGAAAGCGGCCCTTTGGTTAGGTCATCCTACCACGCTGAAAAGCATATTTAAAATAAGGTCTCTATATTTCGACACATTGTCCTCTTTTATTTAATCAATATCTAATTGACAGTCAGCCTCCTTTATTCAATCGATAGCGGGGCGGGTATTGAAATTAGAAGTAATTATTGTTACCTTAGCAACAACAAGTTAATTAATTAGAAACACAATGAAAAAACTATTACTCTTTTTGGGAGGGGTAGCAGGGCTTACTTTTACCTATGCCCAATCCCTTTCTCCGCAGGTAATTGCATCATCAGGAACAACATTTTCAAGCGCATCGTCAAAACTCGAATTTACAATTGGTGAAGTAGTCACGACTACTTTAACTACGAGTGGGAATACCCTTACTCAGGGTTTTCATCAACCCGAAATTCAATTTGCATCGCTGGAAGGTTATAACTCCGGATATACATTTACGCTTTATCCAAATCCTACTGAACAATTTGTAACAGTAGAGTCAACAAAGGAAGACAACATGCAGCTGCATGTGTATGACATCAGTGGACAATCCATTATGGTAACGTCAATTTTCCAGCAAAAAGTTACTGTCGACCTTCAATCTTTAGCAGCAGGTTCTTATATATTAAGAATCACCAATAAAGATGGTTTACCATTACATAGCTATACCGTTATTAAAAAATCAAATCATTAATACCCAAATCATGAAACTGAGAAATTTATTTTTAGTATTTGCCTTTTGTGCTTTTAGTTCAATAGCATTTGCGCAGGCACCACAAAAATTCAATTACCAGGCCGTTGCCAGAAACTCCGGCGGTAATGTATTAGCGAGTCAGCCAGTAGGTCTGCTAATTTCTATTCATCAAACTTCCGCTGGAGGAACAATTGTTTACAGTGAAACACATGCAACGGTAACATCAGCAATAGGATTAATGAATCTTTCTATTGGTACAGGAACTGTTACCGCAGGAAACTTTTCTACGATTAATTGGGGTGCAGGACCTTATTTTATTGAAATAGGAATGGATGCCACTGGTGGTACAAGTTACACTTCCATGGGGACCCAACAATTACTAAGCGTACCTTATGCATTGTATGCAGAAACAAGTGGAACAGCAGGACCTACCGGACCAGCAGGACCACAAGGTATTCCTGGACCAGCAGGTGCCAATGGTACCGATGGAGTTGACGGTGCAACAGGAGCAGCCGGGCCTACCGGGCCTACCGGGCCTACCGGGCCTACCGGGCCAGCAGGACCAATGGGATCAACAGGACCAGCGGGACCTATAGGGCCAGCAGGACCAGCCTGGACAGTGGTAAGTGCACAAACACAAACCAATTATGTATTTACTTCTACCACACGTTCAACAATTGTTGTTACAGTAAATAATGCAACAGACAGAGTTATACTTTCAGGTGAATTTGATTTTGGTAAAGATGCAACAGCTTCATGGGTAGCGTGTGAAATTTGGAGAGGTGCAACTGAAATTGCTGAAGGAGCTGGAGGAGGCCCAGCTAACTCAGATGGTCAAACTGCCGTTCAGTGGGTTGATACACCAGGTGTTGGTACATGGACATATTATCTAAAAAGTTCAAATGGGGCAGGAGGATTTGGAGTCATTTATGGTGCATCTTTAATTGCAACTGTTGTAACACCTTAATCAAATTAACATTCAAGTAAACCAGATTAAAACATAAAAAATGAAAAACATAATTTTCTCATCTTTAGTTATCCTGTTTATCAGTCAGGCGACATTTGCTCAAACAGAAAGAGCACTTTCAAATGATGAACAATCAAGAGTGAAGTTCTCACTTCATCTTATGAACTATACAAATCCCCCTGTGTTTGAAAATGCAATGGGAGAGGCATACTATAATATAGTAAATGCATCTTTTCTTGAAAACTGCACTATTCCTACATTGCAAAATATAACACTTACCCCTAACGATCAAATTACCATCAATACTCATCTTGAATTATTGAAAGGTTCCATCCAAAGCCCACTAACATGGGAACATTTATTGGCTTTAGAAGCACAATATCTAAATTGGGTTGATCAAGCTCTACACAAAGTTTCTGTTTATAAAAAATAGAATCCTAAAGAAATAGAAAAAGGCTTTCTCTAGTAGAGAAAGCCTTTTTTTTATTCTTGGCTTTAACAGCGTTTCAAACTGTTGTTATTAATAAATTTCTTAGAATACTGTAATTGCTGTGCTCTTTTGTTTTTCTTGTCCTTGACAATTAATGTAACTCAAAACACCAAAGTAGGTTCCAGAACTTACTAACGAACCTGTAGCAGTTCCATCCCATAATACATTCATATCGGTGCTTTCGAAAAGCAAAACTCCCCATCGATTGAAAATACTCAACTTAAATTCAGTGGCATCTATCAATTCAGGAATAGTATATAGATCATTAACTCCGTCCCCATTTACAGTTAAAATGTTTGGCATTGTTAAATTTTGAAGATCGGGAACGAATTCAACTACAGATGTATCAGAAGTTGTTCCGCAGAAATTTTCAACTGTAAGGAAATAAGTTCCTGCTTGTGTAATGAATATTTCATTATCAGTACTAAATAAAGGCATAGTTGCCGTAGCCCAAAGGAAAGTTTGTGTTGAAGTGTCAGGAACAAATAAATGGCCAGTATCTCCTTCACAAATAATCATATCACCAATATTGAAAATTGGAAGTAAAAGATCCTTAATAAGGATTGTATCAGCATCAGTACATCCAAAATTATTGATAACTCCAACTGAATAAGTTCCCCCTTCGGTGCCATTTAAATTAATGGATGATGATGTTGCACCAGTACTCCATAAATATGAAGTTAAACCAGACCCTGCATCAAGAATCATACTTGCATTTTCACACAAGCTATCATCAACTCCAAGACTTACCGATGGATCAGGATTTACAGTAATGTAATTTGACAATGTAATGCTCGTATCACAACCTTGACTGGAAATTGCATATAAGGTAACAGCATAGCCTCCTGGTGTTACAGGGAATAAATTGCTTGGGTCCGTATCGGTTGAACTTCCACCACCTTCAAATGTCCATGAATATCCCGTTATGGTTCCAACAGGAACGGTTGTTCCATTATCAAAACTAACAGTAAGAGGAGCACAACCTTCAAGAGGAGATCCGGTGAAACTAATTTCAGGATTTGGCCAAACCGTTACAGGAATCGTAATAGAATCAACACAGTTTTGATTTGAGGTTGTTACCAATGTGACAAGATAAATTCCGTCGCCTGGATAAACAACTGTAGGGTTTTCTACTCCACTTCCAGGTACACTTCCCGATCCAAAATCCCAAGCATCAATGCTAATGGAATCAGATGGTATTGTTGAAGTATTGGTAAACGAAGTTGTAAAACCTTCGCAAACAACAGTTGTTGTAAAACTAGGCTCTGGTAATGGATACACGGTTACTGTTTGAGCAATCGTATCTGTACATCCACCTGTTGTAGATGCAATCAAACTAATGTTATAAGTTCCATCTCCGGGAAAAGTGAAATTAGGATTTTGCGAATTGGAATTTCCGAGTCCAGAGAAATTCCAATTCCATCCGTTTACCGTAGTAATATTTACAAAACTTGAATCCAAAAAGTTTGAAATATTTCCTTCGCAGAGATTTTGAAAATTAAAATCAGCAATCGGGAATGGGTTGTTTGTGTAAGGGATAATTATAGTATCAAAACAACCTCTTTCATCATACGCAACAAGTTGAATTGGCCAGGTTGAATCACTTGGAAAAATATAGTTTGGGTTTTGTGTGGTTAAAGTATCTCCGGTTCCGAATGTCCAACTCCAATCAACAATTGTATGTCCGGGAACAAACGAAGAATCAGTAAATATTACATTCGAGCCGCAATTAGTTGGCAAAATAAAATCAGCATAGGGATCTTCTTCGACTAGTATGGGCATTACAATGGTATCACCACACCCTGCAGAGGTCAATGCAACGAGTTGGACATTGTAGTTTCCGGGACTGCTAAATTGATGACCAGGATGCTGGACAGTACTGGTAGTTCCATCGCCAAAATCCCAATTCCATGTAGCAATGGAGGTAAAATTAATATAGCTTGTGTCTGTAAAGAAAGTAGATTCACATGGAGGGTCCACAGTAAAACCGGCGGAAATTACAATTGGCTGTACAACGGCATTTAAAGACGCAGTGCAACCGTTGAAAGAGGTAATAACGCAATTATAATTCACACTATCAGGGTCATTTACGGTGATCGATTGAGATGTCTCTCCGCTAGACCATGAATAATTCTGAAAACCATCAGGAGCGGTTAAAACCGCTGATGTATCACCCGGACAATATTGAACTGCAATTTCTAAAGGCTGACATTCACCAACCAAATAACCATATCCGTGATGTGCAGTAAAAATACAGTCACCACTTCTAGCTTCAATCGTTACAGGTTGACCAATGTATGCAGTAAGATCTATTCCAAGGGTTGTCCAATTACGAAAAATATGATCTCCAACTCCCGCTTGAAATCCAGGGATACTTCCTGCAGCGGCAATTAAGTATTCCGTACATGGAACAATATTTCCAAATTGATCTTTAACCTGTATTTCAAATCGAGGTTGCTCATTTGGAAGATGACCCGGCTCTTGCAATACCACTGCAAATTTTAGAATAAATAATGCATTCGATGGATCTACAACCATTGGATAAGTAAGGCCTTCCGCCTCATGGTTACCCAAATTATTTCCCAATCTGGCGGAGAAAGTATATCCTGGCGCAACAACAGGTAAAGCTCCAAAACTATAAGGATCCGTGCCAGCTCCCGACATAATCGTATGCCGGTTAGCAACAATTCCCGCTGTTGGTAAAACAATCGGACAACAAGTTCCAGTAAAACCCATCCAATTCGTAAAGCTTCCGTCGGAAAAATCCGCATTGGGACAGTTTTGTGCTGAAAGGTTGAGTGTAAATAAACTTTGGAGCCCTAAAACAAGGGCACACAGAAGTATTCTGTAGTTAAACTTGGGATTCATTTTTGACAGAGGTTCTAATAAATGTGAAAACAAGTTACTAAAAAATTCCTTTTTGAGACTCTATTGATGGTAAATTCATTAAAACAAATGTCATTGAGCGTTAAATGTTGGGTTTTTAGAGGGTTACAGTTACTGTTTTTTTAACATTTTGGACTTCGGAGGCATATTTACGAAACAAATTAAAATCCGGCCCGTTTGCATCACCATTTTACCGATATCATTAACTTTAGGCTGACCATTATACTTTGATCTATGAACGTTGAAAAATATTTACCCAAATCATCTCAGGAAAAAATAACAACTGCAGTTTCTGAAGCAGAGAAAAAAGTAAACGCTGAAATTGTTCCAGTGTTTATGGTCAGCAGCGATGATTATGCAGAAGCAAAACTTCGTGGGGCAATTCTAACTGCAACATTATTTGCGATGGGTATTTTGATATACGATCATCTGATGGGATGGTATCAATTCTTTCTGCTAAAAAATGATTGGCTATTTGTAGCAAGCATTGGAATAGGTGGAATTATAGGATACTTTGCATTTGGATCCATTGCTGCATTGAAGAAATTAATGATTGGCAAGGAAAAACTTAAGCAACGTTCAGCTGCTATGGCCGAAAGAGTATTTGGCGAATATAAATTGTTCGAAACAAAAGGCAGAACGGGAATATTAATTTTCGTAAGTCTTTTCGAACACTCCATCGAAATAGTTCCTGATAAAGGTTTAAAGGAAAAAATTACTGATGATGAATGGCACAAAGCAATTAATGAGATGAAGCCTTCTTTAAGGGCAAAGAAATTTGATGAAGCATTTGTGCAATCTATTTCTAAAATTACCGAAATTCTACTAACCAATAAAATGGAAAGAGCTCCTGGTTCTGAATCAAATGAATTACCCGACCACTTACGCGAGAATATCTAATTATGATGAAAAAATATTTTCTACTTAGTATTATTTGTTTCCTTATTTCAGGAGTCCTGAGATCCCAGCCCCCAATTCCTGATCCTGCCAGAAGATGGATAATAGATGATGCACAAGTAATTTCTGAATCAACAGAAAATACGATTTCGTCTTTATGTCAGAAGGAATTTGATTCTACTTCAAATCAAGTAGTTGTTTATGTCTTCAGCTCGCTTGAAGGAAGCACAATAGAAGCTTATGCCAACGAAGTTTATAATAAATGGGAGATCGGATCTAAAGAGAACAGCAATGGAATTTTATTAATAGTTGCTATTGATGATCATAAAATGCGAATTGAAGTTGGTTATGGATTAGAAGGATATTTAACTGATCTTGAAGCAAGTGATATTATCGAGAATGAAATCAAACCAAGTTTCAAGGAAGGAAATTTTGATCAGGGTGTATTGAAAGGAGTAGAGAATATTATTTACGGAATTAAAAACTCTTATGTTGCTCCACCGAAAACATACCAAAGCTCAACTCATCAAGGTAGGTTCTTGGACGTAGGCTTGTTCTATTTTATTTTATTCGCTATATGGCTGGGAATATCTTTTTTATCGTCACGAATGAAATTAGGAGAAGGGATTTTTACCATGGTGTTTTTTGCTTTGTTCGTGTTGATTTTTGCATTTATAATGTATGGATTTTTATGGGGTGGAATTATGGCTATAACAGGTTTTGTTGCTATGATTCTTATGAATATAATATGGAAACCAAAAAAACCAATCAAATTTTTTAGCACTTCAGGTGGTGATGGAAGCTGGAGCAATTCAAGCTCAAGTTCAAGCTCAAGTTGGAGTTCTAGTAGTTATGATAGTGGCGGAGGAGGAGGCGGGGGCTTTTCCGGAGGAGGAGGTTCATCTGGCGGTGGTGGATCATCAGGAAGTTGGTAATTAATTTTTGAAAATGAAAAACTTGAAAATACTTTACACGTTATTATTTGCACTTTGTTTTTTATTGCAAGCAAATGCGCAACCACCTATTCCAGATCCTGCAAAAAGATGGGTAATAGATGATGCCAATGTAATTGATAGTGGAACAGAATCTACTATTAGCTCGTTGGCACAAACGGAATTTGATTCCACAACAAATCAAGTTCTTGTTTATACATTTTCCTCCTTAGAAGGCAGCACCATAGAAGCCTACGCTAATGAAGTTTATAACAATTGGCGTTTAGGAACAAAAGAAAATAGCAATGGGGTATTATTAATTATTGCTATTAACGATCATAAATTGAGAATTGAAGTAGGTTATGGATTGGAAGCAACTTTGACGGATCTGGAAACTCAAGATATTATTCAAAACATAATTACACCACAATTTAAAGAGGGAAATTACAACGATGGAATCTTAAATGGATATCAGGCAATTCTCCAAGCAATAGAAGGAAGTTACAAAGCAGAAACAAAAGCAACGAATCCCTTTAAATCAGGAAAGTGGATGTATGCGTTGATTTTTATTTTGTGCTTATTTGGTGGAGCATCTAAAGGATGCGTTTCTTATTTAC
>Ga0163150_10006723_pt1 | contig 13912 bp, 25 predicted proteins | sample OliLakLV19P2IB_FD_148628 | JGI IMG/M metagenome (GOLD analysis project Ga0163150, IMG submission 148628) | Freshwater microbial mat bacterial communities from Lake Vanda, McMurdo Dry Valleys, Antarctica - Oligotrophic Lake LV.19.P2.IB | ecosystem: Environmental > Aquatic > Freshwater > Lake >...
TTACAGTTAATGACAAACTTAGAGCGCGCAAAGCTGGAGTTGTTAAGTGACGGGCGGTATGAGATCACGCGATATAATGATATCGCAAAGTACGAACACTCGAGAGCAGATACAAACATAAGGCTTTGGTACAACACCGTATCGACTCAGGAGGAGCTTAAAGAAATGATCTACGATTTTGTATACGAATGTATACAAAGAAAGTTGTAAGACCATGAAAACAAATCGAAGTTTTTTGGACAAAACAAATGAGGTTTAAAATGGATAAATTTATGAGTGGATTGCGAGAATCTGTGAAAGTAGTAGGGATTAATAGAGTGGCTAAATTGAGCGGCTTAGGCGAGAGATACTTATTTACTTTCGTCAAGCCCGATTCGAGACCTGGATTCGATACTGTTTACAGAATATGCAAGGCCCTAAAAATAAAGAATATTGAGATTAAATAAACTGCGCGATGACACATGTGTTATATTATATAAGTAACAACAAAACTAAAAGGAGGCAATTATGCCAATTGATAAAAAGAAATATGTAATCGTAAGAACGTACTCATCAGGAGTGTTTGCAGGTTACATAGAGTCACGAACCGGAGTTGAAGTAGTAATTACAAACGCTAGAAGGCTTTGGCAGTGGTACGGTGCCGCGTCCTTAAGTCAGCTAGCAACGGATGGAACTTCGCGCCCGAACGATTGCAAGTTTCCTGTTGAGGTTGACAGAATCGAATTAATTTCGCCTCAGGGGCTAGAGATTTTGGACGTTACCGAGGCGGCGGAAAAATCGATTAAGAGCGTGCCGGTATGGAAAGCCTAGACGCTGGCTCCGGCGCGGGCGATGGCGCTGGCGCGGGCGATGGCTCTGGCGATGACTCCGGCTTTGGCTTTGGCAATGGCGATGGCGATGGCTATGGCTCCGGCTTTGGCGATGGCTCTGGCGCGGGCGATGGCTTTGGCGATGGCTCCGGCTTTGGCTCTGGCTCTGGCGGTGGCGATGGTTAGTGATATGTCTCTGACAATGGAAAGCCTAGGCGATGGCTCCGGCGGGGGCGCTGGCGCTGGCTCCGGCTTTGGCTTTGGCGATGGCTCTGGCTATGGCTCCGGCTTTGGCGTTGGCAATGGCTATGGCTCCGGCTTTGGCTATGGCTTTGGCTCGGGCTCCGGCTTTGGCTTTGGCAATGGCGATGGCGCTGGCTTTGGCTCCGGCTTTGGCTTTGGCGATGGCGCTGGCTTTGGCTCCGGCTATGGATATTGATATGGCCCTGACAATGGAAAGCCTAGGCGATGGCGCTGGCTTTGGCGATGGTTATGGCTCTGGCGATAGCGATTGCGATGGCGATGGCTCCGGCCTTGGCGGGGGCGATGGCTATGGCGACGGCTATGGCTCCGGCTCTGGCGATGCCGATGGCGATGGCGCGGGCGATGGTTCCGGCTTTGGCGATGGCTCTGGCGATGGCTCTGGCGATGACTCCGGCTTTGGCGATGGCTCTGGCGATGGCTTTGGTTAGTGAAAAGAAACAAGGAAATAAAATGACACGCGATGAATATCAAAAAGGGAAGGAATAGTGCTCAATGGCTTGGATTTATTTAGCGGGATCGGTGGCATCACGCTCGCTCTCGATGGATATGTCAGACCACTCGTTTACTGTGAGTCAGACCGATACTGCCAAGCTGTGCTCTTGTCCAATCAGCAACAAGGATTACTACCATGCGCGCCGGTATGGGATGACGTGCAAACATTGCAAGGCGATTATTTTCCCGATGTGGATATTATCTATGCAGGATTTCCATGCCAGGACATCAGTGTTGCGGGAAATGGAATTGGCATGGAGCGGGGCCGCCGCTCAGGACTTTTTTTTGAAATCGCAAGGCTTGTCCGCGAAACAAACCCGAAATTTGTATTTCTCGAAAACGTACCAGCAATTAGAACTCGCGGGCTTAATGCCGTTGCGCAAGCATTTACATGGGGAATGTAGACACGAGATATAGACTAGAAAAAATATGGAATAAATTGGAGAAAAAGAATGAGTGACATCAAAAATTTGAAAGCGAAAATAGACGCTGGAATCTTCAGCAAAGAAATTGAGCTTTCTAAAATAACTCTAAGTTGGAACGAAGGCGGTGATGATTATAAGGTAAGTCTCGATGATTACTTAATCAGTATTCAAGAGCGACTTGCAAAGCTGGAATCAAGCGACGCATTTATGAACTTCCTTAGAAACAAGGGGGAAGTATGAGTTCTTTTAAAGTAGTTTGTAAAACTTGCGCCTCTGAAAATGTCGAGTGCGTTCCGAAACAATACTCAAACGGAACATTGCATATCAGAGCCAAATGCAGAATGTGCTCCACACAAGATAACCTGGCCCATAACGAGCTGCCTTCAGACTTTAAAATGCCTTTCGGCAAACATATCGGAAAAGCCCTTACAGAGATCGTAAGGACCGATAGAGCTTATGCAGAGTGGATCATAAACGATTCTTCGTTTAAGCCGAACCTCAAAGATAAATTCCTTGAGGCTCTTTCACAGTCTCAATTGAGTGAATCTACAAATTTCTGAATGTAAGTGTGCATCTCTTCTTCGTCGGTGGCAAGAGCCACTGTACTTAGTTTATTCCTAATGAAATCTTCGACGGTAGCTCTAATCATTTCTACCAATGAATCTTCTGTTTCAGCTTCAGGATCTTCCTCGAAATTGGAAATACCGTCTCTGACAGCCCGACTTAATTTAGTGGGGGCGCCACGCTTGTTGTTACTCATATTCATGCCTCTGTCACAATCTCAATGTCAGCGCCCAAAGACTCCTGCATATCTTTCAAATGAAACTCTCTAATTCGTTTCGTCCAAAGTTTTTTATTAGGCTCCCAATAAAACCTCGCATTTTTAATTTTGTCTCTTCCTTCCACATTTTTAAAGTCTATCTTGGCCGTTAGAGTCACCATAGGCGTTTTTGCAATCTCAATCACTTCAGCCAAATCATACTTCGATAGCAAATGCTTACAGGCAAACACATCAGCAAGAGCCTGATGCGCGTCCGACAATATAAATCCATGATCGTAAGCGAGATATTTCAGTGCGTGAATCTTCATATTAGACGGATAGGGGCAATCAGTCAGCGTATCAATCTTAAGCTTACCCGCATAATCACTCCGCTCAAGACTGGAAAGACAAGCGCGTTGCACGTTGGTAGCAAGCATCGGATGATCATAACCAATCAAATTGTGACCACAGATAAAATCCACGCAACCAGCATCAAACAAAAAGTTAGTGAACACACGTTGAGCAAGTTCCCCATGCTCCTCACAATACTCCCGTGATAGCCCCGTGACTGCAATGGCCCCCTCCTCCACTTCGTAGGAAGTAAGCCATTTAATCAAATGAGACTCCACCTTAAGCGTCCTGAAACTCTTCGTATCAGCAATGACCCACGCAAGCTCCTGAATGAACCCACCTTCGGTATCAAGGCTGTTGCACTCCGAGTCGAGAAATAAAATAGTCATTGGCAATCTCCTTCATTGTTTCTACAGTGCTAACACTATGAATGAAATGTGTACTATACAATCCCTAATGCAGCTAGTTGTGTTTATCGTAATTTTCGCGATGGTCTATGTCGCGGCGCTACCTTTTTTAAACGATATTTATTTGGATTTTTACTATTGGCGCAAACGTAAGAGATTAGAAAAAGAAAAAACTAAAGAGGAGTTTAAGGATTTGTCAATAACCCCTCCCTAAAGAGAGGGGCTTGGAAGAAAAAGGACTAACCACCCACTAACTTCTGAGGGCAAGAAGCGACTAGATTGGACAAGAGAAACAACACTCGTTTGAAGTCAACTAAGGTTCTGGGCATGGTAGCCAAAAGTATATTGGGGATGTTTCACAAGTCCCCTTTCCCTACTGAACCGAGTATCGATGTGAGATTTACAAGGCACGTAAGTGCATTTTAGAAAGGAGTAATAGCATGGTCCCAGTACTCAGTAGAAAAAACATTCCATTAATGCCGTGCTCTGAAAAGCGTTGCAGAAAATTAATGGATAAAGGGCAGGCTAGAGCCGTGTGGAAGAATCAAATCTTCTGCATACAGCTTTTGAAGGACCCGTCAGATAGCGGCTACCAGGACGTGACAATTGGAATTGACCCAGGAAGCAAGAAAGAAGGTATAACCGTAGTCACCGACACCAGGGTTGTTTTGAATATCACAACTGAGGCGATCACTACTGTAAAAGACGCCATAGAAACCAGAAGAATGTTGCGGCGATCGCGGCGAGGGAGAAACACCCCTTACCGGAAGTGCAGATTCAATAGAACTATTGGCCGAATCCCGCCGTCAACCAAGGCAAGGTGGGACCAAAAGATCAGACTGCTCGGCCTTCTTCAAAAGATGCTCCCCATCACGGTTGTCAACTTAGAGGACATTAGTGCTGTCACCAAAAAGGGACAGAGAAAATGGAATGTTAATTTCTCTCCGCTAGAAGTAGGAAAAACATATTTCAACCAGTACATAAAATCTATTGGTCTTATGCTGCACACTACTCAAGGCTTCGAAACTAAGGGGCACAGAGACATAAGGGGCTTTAAGAAAACAAAAAAGAAACTAGATAATGTATGGGAGGCCCACTGTGTAGACAGTCACTCTCTGTGCGAAATAGCAACTGGAACGACCATCGCACCATTTAAGGGAATGTATATTTTCGAGAATTTTAATTTCTCTAGAAGGCAGTTACACGTCCAGAACTTCTCGACGGGCGGCAAGCGAAAAGAATACGGCGGGACGGTTTCTTTGGGAATACCTCGAGGCTCGTTAGTAAGGCATCCCAAGTTCGGCCTCTCTTATGTGGGCGGAGCGAGCAAGGGCTTTATTTCTTTGCACAATCTTGCAGGAAAGAGAGTCACTCAATCAGCTAAGAAGACAGACCTAACAATTTTAAACAACAATAAATGGAGGACGCAATTCCTCCCCTGCCTTAAGGCAGGGGTCTCCTTGCGTGAAAACAGATGAACAATTTCGATAAAGCGATGGACTATATTTTAGTTAATGAGGGCGGTTATGCGAATGTCAGGCACGACCGAGGAGGAGCTACCAACTTCGGAATTACAATGGCTACTCTTTCAAGGCACAGGAAAAAGGCGGTGTCAGTTCAAGATGTCAAAGATTTGACTGTTGATGAGGCTGGAGAGATTTATTGGGATTATTATTGGCTACCTAATTCTTTAGACCAAGTAAAAAGTGCTCCAATCTGTATTTGTATTTTCGATATTGGAATCGTCCGAGGAGTTACAGTGGGAGCTAAGTACGCCCAAGAAATTTGTAGTTATATATATGAAGAACCACTCGCGATTGATGGACATATTGGTCCTAAAAGTATTGCATCCTTGAACTCAGTCAGCGAAAAAAGATTTGTGGAGCTTTATTCCGATAGAGCGGAGCAGGGTTTTCGAGGGATTGTGAAAGTGCATCCTAATCAGGAGAAATTTTTAAAAGGTTGGATTGCAAGAGCAATGCGGCTCAGGAGTTTAGTATGAAAAAGTTTAAGTATAGGATTCTTAATTTGTCGGAAGTGGCTTTGAAAATTAAAGCAGATAAAGCCATGAATTTAATTTCGGTGTTCGATGAGCTTGGTAACGATGGATGGGAGTTAGTGTTCAAACTTACAGACTCAAGTTTTTTATTTAAGAAAGAAATTTAAAAGTGAAGGAACAGTTTTGGTATCCAACAGAGTGTAATAATCCAACTTGTAAATGGAAATTTACTCTTAATTACTACGATGAATATGTTCTTCCATTAGCATCTAGATTATTTCATGCGGATTGTCCTAGGTGCAGATTTTCAAGAAAATATTTTGTTTCTCACCATCATCCTATGAACGAAGAGTTAGTTAAAGGATTATGGAAAGCTGAAAAATTCTGGGTTTATAAATTTGAAACAGTAGTGAATGGAAACTATAACAGAATTATGAAGTTTGATGATAAGGGCAAAATTTATTACGATGAAGATAATTCTGTCTAATCAAGCTGAGCTATAACATTATCGGGCAAATAAATTTTATCTAGCTCACGCCCACTTTTTGAACACCGATCTTCTTTTTTCGTTAAATTAAATTCTATTTTGAGCGGTTTTAAAATTATTTCTTTTTGCGTAACTACATTATGAACATATTGATCTAAGTCAGTGTAAATATGATTTAGGAGTAATTGTTTTTCAATCATAGGACGGAACTTTTTAAAGCCAATATCTTTATGCCATTTCCAATCGAACAAAATATCTTCTGGTTCTGGTGTGTGCTCAATAATAAATCCGGCACTTTTGGGCTTTTGTAACATTACCATGTGAGCCATATAAGAATCGGTAGAGGCAAACCAACAAGCCACTTCGAGATTTTGAGTGAAAGAGATGAACTTCACTCCATAATCTACATGATAAACGTAATTTTCATTTCCGTTGTCCTTTGGTTCAAGCAGAATACCACGATAAACGGGTTTTGGTCGGACTGGAAATTTTCTCGAAAGTTTGAGGGCTTCGAGATAAATTTCTTCTTGATATTGTTTTAAGAGTTGATCAGCGTCACGCATTAAGCCCTGAATGGCGAGAACTACCCATGTGCAGTAGAGTATTTTCGTGTTCATTTACCGTTCTTTTCTTTGAACAAGGTTAATTCGCCCATTTCTATTTTTAGAGTTTGCAGCTCAAATTCATGTCTTCTAACTTTATCGTTAATTTTTTTCATTACTTCAAGAGCCTTATTTAAAAAATCGCTAAAGTTTGCTGACGACTTGGAAGTTTCATCTATGATTTTGCGAAGCTCTGAAATGTCTTTTGTAATGTCGATGAAGGATTTCTTTACCTCTAGAGAGAACGAATCTTGAATTTTCTGCATTTTCATTACTTCACTTGAAATCATCAGCTCTGATTGTTTGACGGTGTTTAGAAAAGTCACACGCTCATTTTTCAGAGTTGATACATCGGTCCTGGTTTCCTTCTGAAACATCTTAAATTCTCGGATTAAATCGTAGATGAACCAAAGGCCGATGGCGGCGAGTCCGGCTGAAAATGATTGAAGGGCGATTTCCCAGCTCATTGTGTAACCACCAATGGTTTTGTCTTTTTTGTAAAGGTAGGGCAGACAACTTGATTCCTGACTTTGTAGCATAGCTCAGTAGGAGGTATTGATTTATGAGCACAAGCCATAGTGACCAAAACAACAATTAAAATAATGAGCAGTATTTTCCAAATCATTCTTTTGGTTTCAACATAAGTATAATGCCAGTTCCTAAAATCGCTGCTGCAATAGTTAAAACGTAGGGAGTGTAATTTATGGAAACGAGACGGGCAGCCGAGTAATCAGCGTCTTCACTCGAGCCGACGTAGGGCCGTATGTAATTTGCAATATCACTCTCTGATAATTTTGCGTAGGCCCCATCAGAATTTAGACCTAAAATTTTAGGAGTTCTCATATCGCCAGGGACGTTCATCGCTAAATGAAGAGAATTTTGCGAAGGCTTAATCGCAATCTCCGAAAACTGCGCGGTTAAATTATCGTCCGTCAAAATCATTGCGAAAAATTCGTCTATCGTCATGTGCGTCGGAGTTACATCCACCGCTCGACCAAGCTCGTGAAAAGAAGTGCCACTCGCCACAGGCTCTCCAGCCGAAGCTAAAGCTGCTTGTAATTCCTTCGTCCTAAATCCAGATAAGATTCTAAAGTCACCTACACTTTGAAGAAGCTGCTCCAAAACTTCAGCCGTATATCCAAGGTTCGTAAATTGATTCATGTCCGGCATATTCGGTTGATCTAATTTTTTCGTGGTGGCCGTGAGCTGGCCCAACGTGAAATGATCAGAGAGTTTTGTGGAAAGACTAAAGGCGTGGGCAATGTCCGTTGAAAGATCGCCAGTTGGTTCAGGAGTATCAGAAGTGAAGATTGAAGTAATGCCATCGTACCAAGCCATGAGTCCCCCTCGGAATCGCTGTGACGCGAATATGTATCTTATCGGCTAAAATAGTGTTGAAGTTCATCCACCTTTAAGATTAATTCTATAACAAGTAATCGCGGCTAGGAAGCACATAAAATGTCAATAAAAAGAGGTACTAACATGAAAACGTCCAGTCAAACCGAAGATTACCATGTCAAGATAGCTCGTAACCGAAATAAAGAAGGCAGTAAATGGCGAGAGAATATGCTCGCCGGACGAAGGGACGCCCAAATTAACCCGTCCAACATCCGAAAGCTCCGACTCAGATCCGGTATCGACCAAGAACAATTTGCCAAAAAATTAAGTACCTCCATTGGTCCTATTTTGTCGAAAAATCCAAAGAAAAAAGAAAAAAAGATTAAATGGGTGTCCGAAAGCACATTCGGGGCAATTGAGCGCGGAAAAAGAATGGTGCCCGGCGAGATGGCAAAACTAATCGCTAAAATTTTAGGCGTTGACGCAAACAAACTTTTTAAATTCGTCAAGCACGATAAGTACATCGCTATTGTGAATCGCATTGACTAATGCGCGTTAAAATAAAATAGAAAAGTTCTTGCTAAGTTTTAAGTCAACACCATATTATTTTTACAAGAGGAGCATTGAGTGAATAATTTTGATCCGAATGTTGGAGATCCGACATTTAAAAGTTATGTGATGGCTTGCAAAACTAAATTTGTAACAAAGCACATCAATGACGAGATTAAGCCTGGCGTGTTCAATCAGTACACTCGTAAGATGGTACTGCTCGTTCCTGAAATTAGTGATCAGCGCATTCGTTTTTTAAATGCTTGGATGCCCGACACTATTGAGGAGCATCATGAGTTGGCGGCAGAGATTGGCGCTCCCATTCATGGTCCTGTTAGGCTTGCTGTGCATCGTGGGTTTGATAAGTGGTGTGAGAAGCCTTATCTGCTTGTGATGAGTAAAGGCACTGAGGATATTTTGTTAAAGTTTTCAGAAGGAACGACTGTGATAGTAAAGACGTTATCTGCTGACGAAGAAGAAGCGGCGGATTTTTCCCGTGACGTAAGTGACGGGAATTTTGAAATTGTGCAAGAATAAGAATTGTCCCAAAATTGTTTGGGATAAATAACACCAAGGAGAAAAGATAATGACAAAAACAGACCAGACTAAGGAACAAGAAGTTCCCGCAGATTTGCTTGCAAAAGCTTCCAAGCTTCCTGCCGCATCTGAGAATTTGACAGAGGTAAATCCTTTTGAGCGTCCACCGCTCTTGAAGGTTGGCAAAGATTGGATGCCTGGAAAAACTATCACGGGTTATTTTTGTGAGAACGTCACAATCCCCACTCCCAAAAGCAAGTACGCTAACGAAGCGGTTACGCACATCTTGCGCGTCGGCTCCCCCACAGGAGATAAGCTCGGCATTTGGAGTGTTGGAGAGCTTGGCGCTTTCTTCGAAGGTATGCCAGCAGGAACCCTCGTTTCCATTGAGTATGTTTCTAAAGGTAAAAATGCTGACAATAACGATCAGCACTTTTTCAAGTTCCGTCGCTCTGGTGTTCAATAGCTTTAAAGGTAAATCGTTTTTAGCCGCGATGAATCTTGGAGGGGCCACTTAAAAGTGGTCCCTTTTTTTATTGCTTGTAAGTTTATTTAATGCTGCGATCAGAGTGTGAATATAAAGAAGACCATCATAGTTTGTGAGCAGCATCACGCCCTAGAGCTTCGGCAATGCGGAAATAAAGCTTGTACGAAGCAATTCTGGGCAAAGCTAAGATCAGACCAAAGTATTTGCTGTGTAGAGTGTTGGGTCATTGTGAATAATAAACGCTGGTACAAGCCCAAAATTCCTAGCGTGAAGCGGGTCAGTTCGCCTCCGCCTTTGCGAAGGTTAAAGAAGAAATCCGAATCCATAAATTTCGTAGAGCCTCAAGCTCTCCCGAGAGTCGCAAAAGCTCGCTAGTCTTATCTCGCCTTTTAAGCCCCTGCAATTCTTCAATCTCAGACCTTAAAATTTTAATAGCTCGATATAACTCTTTCTCACGCTCGAGTATCACACTGGTCGTGTCTATCTGGCATTTCAAGTAGCCACATTTTTCTGATAGATCATTGAAATCGTTTTGGTCCATAGAGTCATTATAACCTAGTCCTTGCTAAATTTCCTAGAGTGATCACTATTATATTATCGCGGGGTAAACCATGGGGTGAACCATGGGTAAACCACGGCAGTTCCACGGCTGAACGGCGGGGCTGCTTCACACATAATGGAGAAACAAATGGCATCTAAAGCAAGTAACAAAAAGAAGGGGAAAGAAGTAATGGCGAAAACGTCAAATCGGAAGACTAAAAAGCAGATTGAGATGGAGGAAATTAAGCTCGCGGCTGAACAAGCCACTGTGGAAGCTATGCGAGAGCTTGAATCGGATGATTCAGTTAGTTTTGAGTCACCGGAAGAAAGAGATATGAACTTAGTGTCACAAGATGATGATGAAACTCCCGATTTTGAGCGGGAACAAAAGGATGTTTTCGCGGACGGTAAAGCTGGCGCTAAAAAGCGTTTCAAATCTGTGAACTTCAGAGTTTATCGGGATGAGAAATGGCTCGGTACAAAACGAGGCGATTATAGTTGGGAAAGTCTTCAGAAAGATTATGGCGGCGGAAGTTTCCGTATCGTAGCCGTAGACTCCGATAATAAGTTCATTACTTCACAAGCTCTTGAAGTGGAATATCCTGAAGGATGGAACGAAAGAGTAGAACAATCTATATCGAGTGGACCTGTAGCCCCGTCACCTTTAGAAATGATCGAAGTGATGAAAGAGAATCAACGGGAGGCTGAATCAAAGTCTGCTTCACAACAAAATGGTTTGGCAACGATCATGTCAACCGTCATGCAAGCTCAACAACAAGCTAATCAGAACATGATGCAAATGATGGTTGAATCCAACAAGCAAAATCAAACGATGCTACTAGCCCTTCTTGGAAAACAAAATGAATCTAAAGGTCCCGATCCCATGATGTCTATGCTTTCTATCTTTATGCCGTTACTCACGCAAAAGCCTGTGTCTAATGAAATGAAGCCGCTTGAGCTGTTATCGCTCACTGAAAAGATTAAAGAGTCTGCCAAGGCGGAGGAACGTCGTAATCATGAGAATCAGAAGAAGGAAATTGCGGAAGCTATCGGGGAGCTTCGTGAAACTATGGCAGTTGGAGGCGAGGTCGCTGAAGAAGGTGGCCTTAAAGGCTTGATCAAGGGTTTTATTCCGATCATCACAGAAATTGTGAAGAATCAACAAGCTAATCAGCCAACGGCTGAGCAAATGGCTCAAATGCAAGCCGAGAGAAATCTTCAAGGCGGATCACAAGCCCTTGATCAAGGGTTTATCGACCGACAAGCCCAAAAACCAATGGTCGCTGCACCTCCTCAAATGCGAAGACCTTCACCGCAGCCACAAGCTCGCCCTCAACCTCAAGTAGTTCAGCCGAATCCAGGTGTGGGTGGCGGCAGCACGACTCAAGGTGAGTCGATTATCGTTAATGGGCAAGGAACGGTGGTTGGGACACAGAGCTCGACTCAAGAGTTGGTATTAAATGCCCGACAAAAAGACTTGATCTTCGATTCTTGTGCCGGAGACATCGGCCAAGCCCTTATGCAACGGGAGGCTGCGTCAAAAACGGCTGGACTGGTGCTTGAGAAGCTTGAAAAAGAAGGATTGTCGCGTCAAACTATCGCTAAGGCATATACTTTGGTAGATTTCAACGGATATGCAATGCGATATGGTCTGCCGGAAGAAGTAAAACCGTGGCTGAAGGACTTTCATGAATCAATTCAGAAAATGGCAAGCCCGCAGTCTGTTCGGCTCACTCCCGATTCCGTCGCACCAACGAAACTTGTCAATCCAGCCGCAAATGGGAATGGAACTGGAGTCCCAGTATCCGCAAAGCGAGTTGCCGACTCAGGGAATCGCCCCAGAACACAACCTCGGAGTAATCCCAAGGATCTCTGAAACTGAAATTGGAAATGGTCTGAGCGGAAACATTCAGACCATTACTGAAATGAAGAAGGTGGCCCGAGTCCGTTCAGGCCACCCACTTCTTCGCAAGCTCGCACTTAATATCTTACAAGAATATGGCGTCAGATCCCACCATTTCGTTGATGAAGCCCTTGCCATCGGGGATTTTGTAAAAAATAAAGTCCGTTATGTGCGCGATCCTGAAAATATCGAATATCTAGTTGATCCCGTTGACATGGCAAAGAATATGAAGAACGGTACCGCTCAAGGTGACTGTGATGATATGGCTCTTATGACAGCCACACTTTTACTTACAATTGGGCATCAGCCTTTCTTTAGAGCTGTGAGATATGAGCAGCCGCTCGGGAACTACAATCATATTTATGTCGTGGATTATGAAAAGAATCCGTATGATGGAAAAAAGAGAATCGTTTTAGATTGCATTTTAAAAGATAAACCAATCGGCTCAGAAGTGAGCCATCAAAATGGTGAGGAGTATAAAGTATGAACACAATAGGGTTATGTCATCACAACAATATGGAAACTTACTGTCCATCGTGTATTCGTGAAAAATCTTCCAACTCTCGCGCAATGGGCGCTCGATTAAATCGCCGATCCAGTAATATGCGCGGGATGGGCGCAACTTGTCAGCCTGGCTATTACAACTTGAAAGTTTTCGGTATTGATACTGGACAGTGCCTTCCTACACTTTCTACTGCGGCAAGCGGCGCACAATCAGGAGTTGTAGGAACTGTTGCTACTGGTGTTGCTACAAGTCCGACTAATATCAGTGCTGCAAAAGAAGCAGGGATTACTGCGCTCGCTAATAAATCAATTGCTTATGTAAAAGCTCATCCGGTTATGATTGCAAGTGTTATTGGTGGAATTGCTATTCTCGCAATGTATGGTACTGGCAAATTAGCGTTCGGACGGAGTTAAAATGGACGTTCAAACTCAAATCATGGATCAACCTGTAATTTCAAATCAGTTGATTGATGAACAAAATAAATTTGAAACTTTTAAAGCTGCACTCGCCGATGTCAGAGCTTTAAGAATTAGTATTGTTCAAAAAATTAATGGTCTGATTGTGGAAGTGAAGAATTTAGTATCATCCCGCGATAATGCGATTGGAATGTTCAACTCTGAAGCTGGAGCTATGTATCCCGAACTTCAGGGTCAAGATATTTCATCGACTGTTTCAAGTCTTGCGTCTACTCATCCTTTAAAACAACTTTGGGATGTGTACGCCGAGAGAGTCGCGAGTATTAATCAATCGCTCGGAGCTAGAATTGATGAACTGAAAAATAATGAAGCGATGGAAGATCAAACTGCGTATCAGGAGAAAAATATCCTTGATCTTTATTCTTCATTTCAAATAAATGCGGTGAGTGAACTTCCAACAGTGGAACAAATGCTTCAGAGTCTTCAACAAGTGGAAGTGATCCCTTACGTCGATGAATCAAGTACCATTGTATCTCTAAATCAAATTGAAAAACTTAATCCCGAAGCGGCAGCTATCGTTACCAAAGAAATCGCGTCTTCATATACTGACGATGGAACTGACTATAACGATGAAGATGAACAAACAAAGTCCATGAGGATGTCACTTCAGCCAGTTGAAGGAGCGGTGTCTCAAGGTGCAGCTCTTGTCCCAGTCGAACCAAATTATAAAAAGATTACGCTCGGTGTGGGCTGTCTGTTCCTCGCGTGGGTATTATTTGGAAGGAAAAACTAATGGCCTATCGTTGGCGTAGAAATTTAGGGTTTGGAAGTACCGAGTCTGACTCTTTTGATTTTCAGCTTAACATTTTCAAAAATGGCTTGATCAAACTTTACAAAACGAAAGCTGCTGCCGTGGCGCTGCGTGAAGCTCTACGGTTTAAATATTTGGCAGGATTTAAAACTAAATTGGGAACTCTTCACGGAGAAATGTTGGAGAGTACCTACACCGATAGAAATGCAGAAGGTGAAAAAGCAATTAGC
>Ga0163150_10006725_pt1 | contig 13901 bp, 9 predicted proteins | sample OliLakLV19P2IB_FD_148628 | JGI IMG/M metagenome (GOLD analysis project Ga0163150, IMG submission 148628) | Freshwater microbial mat bacterial communities from Lake Vanda, McMurdo Dry Valleys, Antarctica - Oligotrophic Lake LV.19.P2.IB | ecosystem: Environmental > Aquatic > Freshwater > Lake >...
ATTATATATTTTTCACTTCTTTTGCAACTGTTTGCAATTTATGGAAGAATGTATTATACTATAAATATGACAGAAGTAGCAAAGCAAGCTGAAACAAAACAAGACATCCCAAAACAAAATGGGGTAGAGTTGCTACATCTGCAGGAAGCTCGAAAGCTCTTAACGGCCTCATCACAACTCAATACTATCAAAGAAAGACAGCAAAATAATATATACACTTCATGAGAAAAAAAGGTAGCATCAGATGAGCTCGCAAAATCCGCTCTCAATTTTGATATGTGACCAGGAAAACTGCCCGATAATACCCAAAAACCAAAAGAAAATTTCGTCGAAAGCTCAGAAGTTAAAGACCAAAGAGAGATCGATATTGCAATAGGGGAATATCAATATCAACTCAAAAAGACATATAATGTGCACATGCAAGACCTTCAATGAAAACCTGAGGAACAGAAAAAGCTCTGAGCTCAGTATCTTGAGGGATGTATCCATGATCTCAAAATAAATCCAGAAACTATTTGAGAGTGAGATGTCCAGCTGCTTGCAAAAAGTCTTCCTGATGTATGGAAGAATACGCTTCTCAACCCGAGCTCTGTAGGTAAAGATTCTGAACTTAAAAAAATAAGAGAGGCTATCTTGGACCGAGTAGTTGAGGGAGCGGCGAGTATTGATCGTAACGATTTTACAAATGATAATGAGTATCAGCAAGCGCTATTGGATGACTTCAAAAATATTACTTGAATCACACTTTCCCTCGAAGAAATAAAAAAATTGACTCAAAATAGTGAAAGCGATATTCAGGATACTGAAAAACTAACACTCATTCGTGCACTGGCAGGAGTTTCATGAAAGGCAGAATCACTCAGTGGTGTTGCTGGTTTCACTGATCAACCAACTGGAGAAGATTTAGAGCAAAATATGGGAGAGATTATTGGAGATAATCCCGAATTTTCTCAACTAAAAAGCCTCTATGACGGCATAAAGGAGCCAGAGAAAATCATTAATGAATTTCATGCGGCAGCGTGACTGCAGGCTGGTCCCTCTACTCCTTGGTGTATGTCCTTTGTTCAATATGTCCTCAGAAAACATTATTGATATCAATGACCCCAGACTGCTGCCGCTCGAGATGGGTTCAAGATTGGTATCCCTACTCCAGAGCCTTCTCCATGAGATCTGGTACTCATTCCCCGAAATGGATGATCAGGATACCATATAGCGTTTGTAGAAAAAATACAAGGGAAACAGATTACCTATTTTTGAGGCAATCAATCAAATAGTGTCTGTTCTAAGACGTCAGAGATAAAGGATGGAATGAAATTTCAGAAAATTACGGGTATGAATTCTTAAATTACTGGGATGAATACTTTTGATGGAGGTCATTAATTTGTAATCCACCAAAAATTGTGTTAGAATACCAGTATGGCCGTAGAAAAAACTCTAGTACCGCCTAAAGGTAAGGACCCCATACTTCTAAACACTATTCTACCAAAAATAGAAATAGGAGAATGAGATAATAAAAAACCACAGGAAAACAGAGACGGAAAAGAGAAGACAGATATTCAAATACAGGAAGCAGCTATCCAGGTTAACAAAATTCAGCTACAAAAAAAGAAAACTACAAAAGAAGAAAGCGCAGAGCAAGAGGATATTGGGGCGGATAATTTTAAGCTTTTTGCTCAGTGGGATGCTCCTAAGAAAGATATTCTGATTCCTTCTACAGATAATCCACAGGATATTTTCTCCAGCAAAATTCCTCCTCCTATTCCTCAGCTGAGCGATTTTCAAAGATTACAACAAACATCACAAAAAGAGCTTCAAGAGCAAGAGAGTAAAACTGCAAAATCAATAGAATGAAAAATGGATGCAGAATTAAAGAGTGTTACTGATACAGGGAAAATAGATCAACTTGATCCTAAAACTCAGAATAAAATTCGTACCGAAGTGGTGCGTGCTGCTATTAGTGTAGACCTCTTGTCTAATGATAAAAAGAAGGAAATATTGAGTACGATGAAATGAGCTGATGGAGAGCAGCTCGATATGTCCAAAGTAGATTTTCAAGATCTCACCTTGTCTCAAAAAGATTTCATTCTCAATTCTCCAGCTGTACAAGGCATGGCACAAAAGGCAGTGGAAAAGTATAAAGCATTACCTGAAAATGCGACTGAGGAACAAAAAAAAGAATTTTTATCACAATTACCAGACTACTGACTACGCAATTTAGATGCACTGAGTCTATCTCAGATTCACCCAGACATGAAAAAGGTAGAGTATCCAGCTGATACACATATAGGTATTATCCAGCGTGTTTTAGCAGAATCTACATTCTGAGAATTACAGAATACACTTTGAGATGGTCTTAGGTGGGATCATGTTCCGGATGGCGTCAAGAGGGAGATTGTTTTTGATTCCTTTGCCTATGATCCTGCAAAAAATAATCGTTCTATAGAGCTATCAATTAATGAGGCAAAATCTACTCTTTCTCATCTTCAGATACGCAGAGCACCAGGGGAATCGAAAGACGATTTTATTAAACGTAGAGATGAGCAGACGGCTAAACAACCGGATGAATCAAGCAAAGAGTTAGCTACTCGTATCCAAAAACAAACCGGTATTAGTAGTACAAATCTGGAATCACTGTCTCTAGAGGCACAGAAATCATGATTGAGTCCTATGATGCGTATGTTGGCTGATTTTTTCTGACCTATCGGAGCCGCTCTTGGAATACCATTTTGGCAGAAGTATATGGGTGAACGATTTTGAGATGATGATTTTGATGATAGTGGTACGGATGATTGGTCTAGTGATGCGAAAGGTAAAGAAGCCAATATTCCTTGATGAGTATTGAAATCTAATAAAGCATACCTTGACAGTGGAAAGGGATTAAAGCTAGAAGGAGGAAGTTATGAAAATCAGGCTAATTCTGCTAGTGAGGCCATATTGGCTCACAAGGAGAAGTATCAGAAGGTATCTGAAGCTACATGAGTTCCTTGGGAGCTTATTGGTGCCATTCATTTCCGTGAATCAAGTCTTAATTTCAATACATACTTACATAATGGTGATCCTCTTGGAAAACCGACAGTGCGAGTTCCTGCTCGTATATGACCATTCACGAATCTTCAAACAGGTGAGCTATATCCAGATCAATGGGAGAGGGCTGCCATACATGCACTGAAAATGAAATGAGAACTCTGATTTAAGAATATTACTCAAACAAACCAACTCGAACAAGTCGCTGGGTATGCTGAAAAGTATAATGGTTTTGGTTATAGAGATAATGGCGTTTCGAGTGCCTATGTATGGGCTGGTACTGAGGCATACACAGGATGAATGTATGTAGCCGATGGCGTCTTTAGTCGTACCAAAAAGGACCCCAGACCATGAGTGATGGCGATTATTTCAAAACTTATTCCAGATAGTGTCAAATCTGAAACTAAAAAGAGAACTCCAGACATTTCCACACCTGCTAGTACCGCGGGTGCCTTCAAAAAAGATTTCACATCTGTTGGGTTTAAGAAAAATCCAAAAACATGAACAACGCTGTGTTCCCAGACAGCCCGTGAAGATATCTATAAGGTATTGGGAAGAAATGAAGATGTACCTATGGGAAATGCTAATGTTGTCCATGACATATACCGAGACGGAGGGAGGTTTGAAGGTATGGTTTGACCGTATACTTCTTCTTTTTTTCCTCCTGAAAATGCTAATGTTGCAGATGTGTCATTGACATCAAAGAGCGTGTATGGTCATCGAGTGACTGCCTATAAGTCAACAGCTGGCTGGATGGTGCTAGATCCCTATAATGGCTGATGAGGTAAAAATCCACAACCATGGGAGTCCTATGTCAAAAAGAATGATGTTTGTGGGGTTGCTTTTTATCAAAAAACAGAATCAAGTATTTAAAAATAAAAAATCTTAATGTCACTATTATTTTAGTGCCTGTTTTTGAATTTCTTGAAAAAGTAAGGTAACATGTGACTATGTGACGAAATCACGAACATACATCTGAGCCTTCAGAATACAAAGAACCTCTCGGTTATAAAATATGGAATGGTGTTTTTGGTCGTCCAAAAGTACAAAACAATGAGTCTACACCACAGCTAAAAAAAAGAGGATTATTTCAGCGAAAAGCACCTGCGTCACAAAGCGAAAATACGTCTTCTTTTGAGTGATATAACTGGCAAAAAGATGTCAGAAATATACCATTTTCTGTCCGTGCTCAATTGTATACAAGTTTGTGACAGTCAAATGCGTTCAAAGGTACGATAGAGCAAAATCAGTTCTTAAAATCTTCACTTGAGAGCCGTAATCAATCTGACGCTCAAATAAATAATATACGTGATACTACACAATCGAGTATTCGTGATTTGGCAGAAAGTGTCGATACTCGGACTGATTCTGTCCAGAAAAAAACTCGGCGTAACGTATTTCAAGTTATTTGAGATGCTTTTTCTTCCCCAGAAAAAACAACCAATTCTCAAGAAGTAGCTGGTTCAGATACTGAATATATTAATAAATATATACCAAAAAAATGGCATAATGTAGCCCTAGATTTTTCCCGTAGGCAGCCAGAAGTACTCAAATCAGGTCAGCCTGTTGCCTTGGCAAGTGCAAGATCATGAAGATGAATTTTTGTGCACAATGGTCAAATACGAGAGTTTCCAATTATTATTGGGAGCTGAGGTACACAGAGGGGCACGTTTCAATCAGGAACGCCTAAAACACCTACAGATCGAGTTGTACAATTCAATAGTGTCAATATAGCTGATCGAGAATATTGAGATGCAAGTCTCACGGGGTCAAAAACTGTTCAATGAGCTTCTTTAATAGCTCCTGAATTAGCTCAAGCATGAGGTAAGTGGTGGCATGGTGTCGCTGATTATCGTCTTCCAGGCGGTAAGACAGCCTGATGTGTTGGTCTACCGGTCCCAGTAGCTCGAGAAATGGCTCGAGTTATACAGGCACGATGATGATATGGGTTTGTTTCTGATGGGATTGCTGTGTCTTAATACTTATTCTACTGTCACACTTTTTGCAAGATTGCGAGGTTTATCAATAGATCGTTCGAGCTTGAGAGCCGCATAGTATGCTAGAAGTTGACAAGGAATGACGGTAAGGAATGAAAAAAGAATATCGAGCGTAGTTGGAACGAGAATATCGGCATCTCGGTCACCGATAGTAAATACAAGTCCATTTCGTGCCTGGACTTCATGAATAGCAGAAGCTGTTTTTTCATACAGTGCATCGTGGGGTGTGAGGACGACACTCGGGTGTTTTTCATCGATCAGAGCAAGTGGTCCATGTTTGAGTTCTCCGGCTGGATAGGCCTCAGAGTGGATATAGGTGATTTCTTTGAATTTGAGAGATCATTCCAGAGCGATAGGGGATTGGTAATATCGTCCTAAGAAGAAACAGTGGTCATAGCTAGCGAGCTTTTCTGCAATGTCTTTGATTGTTCGGATATCGCTGAGAATACTTCTCATCTGGTCTGGTATTTGGCGAAATGCTTTGAGAATACGAGATTTCGCGAGTACGTCCAGATTTTTACGCTCCCCAATAGCAATAGCCATCATGAGGAGAGCCGTTGTTTGTGCGGTGAATGCTTTCGTGGAGGCGACACCGATTTCTTTGCCCGCATGGGTAAAAATACCTGCGTCAGTTTCTTGCGCAATGGTAGAGCCTGGTACATTCACGATACCAAGTGTCATGATGCCTCGATGTTTCGCTTCCCGTAGTGCTGCGAGGGTATCTGCTGTTTCTCCTGATTGTGATATGACGAGGAGTGCCGAGTCACTATTCCAGAATTGTTTACTGTAGCGAAATTCTGACGCGATTTCAACGCGTGTTGGTATTCCGGCAATCTCTTGGAGAAAATTTTTCCCGATGAGACCCGCATAATAGCTCGTCCCACAGGCAACAATGATAATTTCTTTTTTCGTCAATAATTCTGGCATAATTTCTTTGATACCTCACAGTGTCACTTGTTCTGTCTCAAAGTTTATACGCCCTCGAACGGTATTTTCTATGACTTCGGGTTGTTCAAATATTTCACTGAGCATCGCATGAGCAAAACGACTATCTGTGTTGTTTTCTTGGAAGATATCAAGTTTTTGGGCTTCTTTGATGATGGTTTCTCCGGTAGTTGACTCTATCGTGTAGTCGCCATCGCGTTGTAATATGGCGAGTTCTCCGTCGCCCAGAGGAATCACACTGAGGTCTTTCGAGGGAAAAGCGTGAGGATCGGAGGCAATCATGATTCCATCTTCCACACTACTGAGAAGCAGTGGAGAGCCTCTCCGAATAGCGTAGATACTATCTGGATGTTCTGTATAGAGTATAGCGAGGCTATAAGTCCCTGTCACTTGGGAGAGCGCCATGAGGATAGCTTTTTTGATATCTCCCACACTTTCGAGACAATATTCTATCAGATTTGCGAGTACTTCACTGTCGGTTTGTCCATAAAAAGTATACCCAGCTTTTCCGAGTTTTTCTGCGAGAGCTTTATAGTTTTCTATAATTCCATTATGTACGAGATAAATTTTCTCGTGCATAGAGTGATGTGGATGGGTATTTTCTCTTGTGACACCTCCATGCGTTGCCCATCGGGTATGCCCTATACCGACAAAAGCTACTGAGGTTTCATTGATGTGAGGAAGGAGGTTGCTCACTTCTCCTATTTCTCGTACGAGACGTACGGTATTCTCTCCATCTATGGTGACGAAACCAGCTGAATCATACCCTCTATATTCGAGGTTTTTGAGTCCTTGATAGAGGTGTGTTTCTGGAGATTTATTTCCGATGTATCAGACAATTCAGCACATAGAATGAGAATGAAAAAATAGAGAGAACTAGGGGGAAAGTATAGGGAATTATTTTTTTTCACAAACTCACCTGATTTTCTTGTATTTTTTGTCAATTCTCTTTTTATGAAATCCATTGACTCTCTTCATCAGTAGACTATACTGAGAGTACTGTATTTTCTAACTTTTTTCATTATGGAACCACAAATTATTATACAGATAGATAATTCTGCTGAGCATGATCGTGAGGTTATTCATCGACTTGTCGAGATGGCTATGGGGAAAGTAGACTCCTATCTCAAAAAATATGAGAATAAACCAGATGCTACTCTACGTATCGAAGTATTTATCAAAAAAAATAGCGATGGCTCGTTTCATGGCAAGCTCCATGCTAATATTGATGGCCAGATTATTCTCTTTGATCGTGAGAATTTCTGGAAACTCGATGATCTCATCAATCATGCCTTTCAGCACATGAAAGAACAACTCACAAAATAATTCATACTATGAAAAAATCCATCCTCTTTTGTGCTTTTTGCTTTGTGCTTTGTGCTTTTAACGGAACGTTTGCTTATACCTCTTCTGATCTCTCAAATGCACAGTATCTTGCCAATAATGCTTTTATCAAGAGTCAAAAAAGTCCTGAACTTTATCGCCTTGATGATATGATTCTCAGGCAAGAGGTTATTGGTACCGCACTTAAAATGAAAGGAATTGTACTGCCAGCAGACTATACGTGCAAAAAATACTTCACGGATGCCATCAATAATGATTGGGTATGTCGTGCTGTAGAGCTCGCAGCAGATAATGGTATTATTTCTCGAGCGAATACAAAAGCTAGACCCGCAGAAATGATTACTCGAGCCGAAGCACTCGCTATTTTACTCAAAACGGGCAAAGTTTCCATCTCTGTACCAAGGAGAGTCACACAAACAAATGGGTCGATTTGGAGCCTCTTTGAAGACCTCAAATGATTATGATTTACTCAGTGGCAAGCTGATATGCTCGATTCTCTCCCCGATTGTACTCTCATTAATCATTGAGTGGCTTGTGAAGATGGAGCGAGTACGAATCAAGTGTTTGCCCAATTTCAACCAAATCGTGTTGCGCTCCGTTCAATGGTATTTGAATTCGGTGCTCTCATGGTATGATTTCGTGCAGGGGATGATGATCTCTGATTTATTTTGGATGATCTCGGAGTTTTTATCAACACGTCTCTTACCGATACAATACCATGAGATGATCATATGCTGTCATATGATGATTTGAAGAAGCTTTTCCTGGGTGAACCTCTTGAGGCAAATTCAAAAGCTCCAGAGATAGCTGTGGTTGTTTTTTCAGACTTTGAGTGCCCATTTTGTGTTCGGTATTTCCAGGATGTTGTATCACCACTTCTGACAGACACGAATCACAATATCGCTCTTGTCTATAAACATTTTCCTCTCTCTTTTCACCCAAATGCCTATACGTGGGCTATCGAATCTGAATGTATCAGGAAAAATCTCTGAGATAAAGCATTTTTTGGCTACATTCGTCAACGATATGCTTCCCAAGAAGCCACTCTTTCCGTACTTTCCCCCTCTCTTACGAAAGATCAGATGGATGCGTGTCTTCTCGATCAGAGTATCGCCCAGGATATTTCGAGTGATCAAAAACTCTGATCTCAATACAAAGTATTTGGGACACCAACTACTTTGGTAATCAATATGAAAACTGGTTATTATGAGACGATAGAGTGATCATACCCACGGGAGACTGTCGAAGAGACGATACAAACCGTTAAAGCACACACATAAGATATGATCTCTCTTCGTTGAAAAAATGTACTCATTTGACACAATGAACATCCAGATGATATTGTCGATTTTCTCATTCATTCTCGCGGTGTGACTCTGGAAGGGGTACAACAGGATATTTTGCATGATCCTTTTCTGATGCCTGATATTGACAAGGCGGTACTTCGTATTTTGCAAGCTCAAAAACTATGAGAACGCATTATGATTTTTTGAGACTATGATGTCGATGGTATTTCTTCGACAGCTGCCTTGTTTCTTTTTTTGCGAGATGAGCTCAATCTCGATGTCTCGTATCGATTGCCGCATAGAGTGCATGATGGCTATGGTATGAAAACATATCATATCGAAGAAATAGTCGCTACTGGTTCCCGGCTTCTCATCACCGTTGACTGCGGTACAAAGGATATTCAACCTATATGACGTGCTACAGAACTCGGATTAGATGTGATAGTCACTGATCATCATTCATGCCCAGAAGTTTTACCAGAGTGTGTCGCAGTCGTCAACCCAAAGCGATTTGATTCTCACTATCCTTTTGGGGGACTTTCAGGATCTGGAGTTGTCTGGAAGGTGATTCATGCCATATCTCTTACTCTTTTTGATACTGAAAAAACTCAGTATATTCTCCAAAAATATGTTGATATTGTGTCTCTAGGGACTGTAGCAGACTGTATGCCTATGATAGATGAAAATCGTACGATTGTACGTATGGGCATTGCTCAGGCAAATACCTCTTACCATCCATTCTTTCAGACTTTTTCAGGTGTTTTAAAACGACCCTTGAAAAATGAAGATGATATTGGTTTTTTTGTCTGACCTATGCTCAATGCTGGTGGACGTATCACAACGCCTTATCAGAGCATTGGCGCACTTCTCGCTCCATCTCATCATGTATATGCGCGTATTCAGGGGCTTATCACTGTGAATGAAACACGGAAAGGTCTTTCTCGTGATGCCTATGAACGAGCAATGGAGAGTGTCGACACACAATCTTCATTTATTGTGTATGCTGATGAGACACTTGAACACGGTATTCTCGGCTTGGTCGCTGCAAAATTGTGTGAACTTTTTCATCGTCCAATTGGGGTTTTCACGCGAGATGGCGATACCTACGTATGATCTTTCCGAGCCCCTATAGGGATAGATTTGATCAAAATTCTCGATGCTGCCTCGCAGTATCTCTTGCGTTATGGCTGACATGCTGGAGCTGCAGGTTGTACGATTACAGTCGATAACTTTCTTCAAGCAAAAAAAATGCTAGGCATTGTCACAGATCAGCTCTATGATATACATACTTTTGTCCCTACAATTCTCGTAGATACTCTGCTCGATATAGAGAGAGTGGATCAGGAACTGGTTCGCCAGATTGAGTCACTTCGTCCTTTTGGGCAATGATTTCATTCACCACTCTTTATGTTGCCAAATGTTTTGAGCGTTCTCTCTCCTATGGGACAAAGTTGACAGCATTTCAAATGGGTAACGGGGAGAAAATGATTCGACATTATAGGTTTCAATCTAGACGATATAATTGCTGATATTGCTGATAATCCTCTTCATCTGGTATGAAAAATATCATCACATACATGGGGAAATACTCTCACGACCCAATTCCAAGTAATAGACGCCATAAAACCATAAAAAACTCCTTATTTTTTTCAATAAGGAGTTTATGTATATTTTTGGTGGACCAATCGGGTCTAGAACCAATTATAGTCAAAATGGGACAAATGGCACACCTAAAAAAAGAATTCGCAAAAAACTACTATAAACGATTATTTTGGATACAATGCAAAGACGGAATACTTACAGTTCATTTTCACGAGTGGAAGTTTCGCTGAAAAAGGTGATATATTGAGACAATTCTGAGAAAAATTAGTAATGAGAGACAAGATGCCCCAGATTGTGAAATAAAAGTATGAAATATCCTTGAGAAAGAGAAGGAATAAATATAATCAATCATAATTGTCTCTTTATTGTAAAAACACATTCCTTAATGAATTTAACTCCCGAAGCACAAGCTCGAAAAAATATTGATTCACTCCTCACAAAAGCTGGGTGGATTATTCAAGATATGAAAGATCTCGATATTTTGGTCTCTTTTTGAGTGGCCGTCAGAGAGTTTCCTCTCGATGGAGGCAATGGATTTGCTGACTATCTCCTCTATGTTGACGGAAAAGCTCTAGGAGTCATCGAAGCAAAAAAAGAATGAGTCACTCTCACAGGTGTCGAAACGCAATCGGCAAAATATCTCAATGGTATACCAAATTGGGTAGACACCTATAAAAATCCACTTCCTTTCGGCTATGAATCCACAGGAATCGAAACCAGGTTCACGAATTACCTCGAACCCGATGCGAGAAGTCGTGAGATCTTTTCATTTCATAGACCAGAAACACTTCTTGAGTGGGTAAAGCTCCCAGAGCAACCACTCGCACTTCTCCGCAAACTCCCACCTCTCGATGAGAAGTGACTCCGAAAAGTCCAGATAGAAGCCATCAAAAACCTCGAAAAATCATTCGTTAATAATCGTTCTCGTGCACTCATCCAGATGGCAACAGATACTGGCAAAACTTTCACTTTTTGTAATATTGCTTATAGACTCATCAAACATGCAGGAGCAAAACGAATCCTCTTTCTCGTCGATCGAGGGAATCTCGGACGACAGACTATGACAGAGTTTCAGAATTTCTCAGTTCCATGAGATGGTCGAAAATTCACAGAGCTTTATAATGTCCAGAATCTCTCCTCGAATAAAATTGATGATGTCCCAAAGGTGACCATCTCGACTATCCAGCGAATGTTTTCGATGATTTCTGGTTTTGAGATGGATGAAGAAATGGATGAACAATCTTTCGAATCGTCCACTTTCGCGAATTTAGTGGAAAAAGCACCACCGATACAATACAATCCTGCTATTCCCATTGAGACATTTGATTATATCGTCGTCGATGAGTGTCACAGAAGCATATATAATCTCTGGAGACAAGTGCTCGAATATTTCGATGCCAAGCTTATCTGACTCACCGCTACTCCTTCGAAGCAGACAATAGGATTTTTCCACAATAATCTCGTGATGGAATATAACCATGAACGAGCGGTTGCCGATGGGATTAATGTGGACTTCGATGTCTACAAGATTGAGACTCAGATAGGACGAGAATGAGCCAGTGTAAAAGCAGGATACTATATCGATAAACGAGATAAGCTCACTCGGAATGTCCGATATGAACAACTCGATAATGATTTCCTCTACAGTGCAAAGGATCTCGATCGTAGTGTCGTCGCACTCGACCAGATTCGCACGATCGTCCGCACCTTCAGAGATAAGCTCCCTGAGATATTTCCCTGAAGAAAAGAAATCCCGAAAACCCTCATATTCGCAAAAGATGACTCTCATGCAGATGATATCGTGAAGATACTCAGAGAAGAATTCGGTAAATGAAACGACTTCTGTCAGAAAATCACCTACAAAACCACAGGGAAAAAACCAGAAGACCTCATCAAAGATTTCAAAAATGACTATAATCCTCGTATCGCTGTCACCGTCGATATGATCGCTACAGGAACGGATATAAAGCCACTTGAGATCGTATTTTTTATGCGTGCCGTGAAGTCTCAGCTCCTCTTCGAACAGATGAAAGGTCGTGGTGTCCGTGTGATAGATGACAACGACTTCCGTGCAGTATCATGAGCCGATGAAACCGCCAGAAAAACTCACTTCGTGATCATAGATGCCGTCGGAGCTACCGAGCTCGATCGTACGGATACCAAACCCCTCGATAAGCAACCAACTGTCGGATTTGATAAGATACTCAAGGTCATCAGTATGGGAAATACTGAGCCAGACATCCTCTCGACCCTCGTATCTCGCCTTTCTCGTGTATCAAAGGGATTCACCAGAGATCAGCACGCAGAACTCGAAAAGATCAGTGGTATACCACTCTATGATATCGAGCAGTCTATCATATCCGCTATCGATGAGGATAATATACAAAACAAATCTCTCGCTCTTGCAGGAAAATCAGACATCTCCGATCTTACCGAACAAGAAATATCTGATACAAGAAAAGCTCTTGCTAGATCTGCTCTCAAGGCATTTTATAATCCTCGCTATCGAGAAAAGCTCATGGAAATCAAGCGAGATAATGAACAGATTATAGATACTGTCTCGACCGATGCAGTGATATTCTCTGGATTCTCAGCTGATGCACGAGCAAGAGCCGAGTCACTCATACAGTCATTCCGTACATTCATCGAGGAGAATCACGAAGAACTCGCTCTCATCAAGGCATACTACTCAGAGTCCTATCGATCTCGAGTACGCCTCGAAGATGTGAAAGAGTTCACCAAGTCTCTCGAACGACACCGAGAGTTCTGATGACTCCGTCGTCTCTGGGAAGCCTACAAGATCCTCTCTCCTCTCCAAGTTACCGAAGAGAGCGAATTCAAAGATACGGATACCATCCCACTCATCACCTTCACACTCTCACAGATCGACCGACTCGAGCCCTACCGATATGGCGTCACGACTCGCTATGACGAGTGGCTCACGGCACAAGCATCCAAGGGTATCACCTACACACCAGAGCAACTCGAGTGGCTAGAGCTCATGCGAGATCAGGTCGCGAGCTCGCTCTCCATCCAGAGAGAAGACTTCGAGTATGATAGATTTGCTCAGAGAGGATGACTCGGTGGAGTCTATGAGGTATTCGGGAATCGCCTCGATGCTGTGATGGAGGAGATGAACGAAGTTCTTATTCAATAAATTTTTCCTTATGGCAAAGATAACCAAAAAAGCTCTCATGATACAAGCACTCGAAAAATATACTCCAAAACAAATAGAAAATGCGGAATATTGTGAGATGACTGCAGTTGGGAAAGATGGCAATATTATTACTTGATGCAATTTTCATCTCAGATCCAAAGATACGCTTTCGAAATATGATAGAATACTAAACACTATTCGAAGCGCTCTTCATAATATCACACCAGATGAGAGTAATAAAAGAATGATCGTGGATACGAGTAGTGAGAATATTCAGACAATTTTTATCAAACTTAAATAGTCTTATTTATGAATTATACTTATTTTTACATAGAAAATTATAAATGAATCCAAAAAATACGATTAGATATTGATATCGATCCTAAAACAAAAGTATTTACGCTAGTCTGATTAAATGAAAGCTGAAAAACAACCATATTAGAAGCTATTAATGCATTTTCAAAGGATGTATCTCAAAATCAAAGACATTCTTTAATACCAAAAAACAAATGAATAGATTTTAGTGAAGATATAATCATTAAAGCT
>Ga0163150_10006730_pt1 | contig 13893 bp, 15 predicted proteins | sample OliLakLV19P2IB_FD_148628 | JGI IMG/M metagenome (GOLD analysis project Ga0163150, IMG submission 148628) | Freshwater microbial mat bacterial communities from Lake Vanda, McMurdo Dry Valleys, Antarctica - Oligotrophic Lake LV.19.P2.IB | ecosystem: Environmental > Aquatic > Freshwater > Lake >...
CGTCAACCTCACGCTGCGCAAGCGCAGACGACCTTGATGAAGCGCTTGCGCAGCGTGAGGTTGACGTCGGCCGAGTAGATCAGCGCGCCGTCCGTCGCCGCGACCTTCTGCACGAAGGCGGCGCCCGTGATGTCGGCGTACGATCCGCCGAGCGTGTCGCTCTCTTGGAGCTTGCAGTCGATCGTCGCGTTTGTGGCCATGACGCCGACCATCAGCGAGACGTCGAGGTTCTTCCAGCCGCGGCAGTCGATGCCCGTGCTGGTCAGGGTCGTCGACGCCGAGATCGGCGCGATGAACTGAACCTTGCGGTTATTGCTGTGCGGGGTTCCGCTTCCGGATGCTTGCATTTTCGAGGGTTCCTTCTTGTTGGTTCCGTGTGGTGTGGGGGAGGAATTCCCTCGGATCAGTCGCTCGCGACGCAGAACGCCGTGGGCTGGTCGACGCCGACGTCGCCGTACATGCGCAGCACGACGCGCGTCAGGTCGTTGTCGAGCGCGGTGTCGGCCGTGTCGGAACGCTTCATGAGCATCCCGCCGAACCAGTCGTAGAACGTCGCTTGGTCCCACGCGCCGAAGATCAGCGTGTTGATCCCGGTCGTGCCCATCTGCGTCGTGGTGGCGAACGGGAAGCCGCGGATGCGGTCCAGCGAGCCGCCGTCGATCGCGCGCCGCATGAGCGGCTGGTTCGACGCGTCGACCATGATCTCGAGCTCTTCGAGCTTGTTGGGCGTGAGCGCCCAGCCGAGCTTGCCGTTGAGCGCGTTGGCGAGGCGCAGCTTCGTGATGAACGCGACGACCTTGTTGAAGGTCGCCGACACGCCCGAGGACGTGCCCACGCCCGGCGTGTTCGCGATGCCGATCGGGCCTTGTTGCGAGTTGGCGCCGATCAGGATCGCCTTGTCGATCGCGAGCGCGAACTGGCGCGCCGCGCTGCGCGTGAAGCGCTCTTCGGCCGCGCCGCTGCCCAGGAGCTGGAGCAGGTTCGAGATGTCGCCCTTGGCCGAGACGGCCTTCGGCGTCAGCGAGAACTGGTCGAGCGTGACCTGGCTCTTCGCGGCGGTGACCATCTCACCGACCCACGTCGCGGTCGCAGAGCCCGTCTCGCGGTTGAAGCTGAGCGATCCGACGTTGCCGACCGAGACTCGGTTGACGCCGAGTTGGAAGGAGATCGTCTGCGGAAGCAGGCGCTCGATGACGGTGTCGGAGACTTCGCTGGGGACCAGGAAGCCGCCGGCCGTGTCGACGCCGAAGGACGCGGCCTTGTTGTGGAAGTCGCGCTGGGTCTGGGAGAAGACCTCCTTCTCGTAGCCGGCGTCGGCCACGTCCCAGCCGTGCTTGATGCCGCACGCGGCGCGGGCGAGAGAGAACGCCTTGCCGGCGCGCTTGCCCGTCTTGTCGACCTCGACGCCCGGCAGCGACACGCGCGGGCGCAGCTCCTCAATCGAGGCCTTCAGGAGGGCCAGCTCGGCCTTGAACTCCTTGGTGAGCGACTCTTGCAGCGCGGCGTTCTTGGTGTCCTGCGCGGCCTGGATCTTCGTGGCGATCGCTTCGAGCTTCGCTTGCTCGTCGGCGAGGGTGCTGACTTCGGGGGGCATGTTCTTCGGCGCTCCGCGGCCGACGTGCGGCCGCTAGACCAGGGCTTCGAGCGCCTTGAGGGCGCTGGGGGAGTGGGGGTCGCGACCCTTCCCGGCCTCCTGGTCCTGCGCTGCGTCGGAGCCAGTCGGCTCGCTCGGCGGCGGGATTTCGGCGCGTTGATCGGTGCGCTGCGTCGCTCGCACGAGCCCGGCCGTGGCCTGCTCGATTCGCTCGACGGCCGCCTGGATACCGTCCTCGGCAGGCTCGACGATGTCGCGTGTGACCGCGGTCACCTCGGCGCGGATCAGCGTGGCGATGCGCGCACCCACGCGAGCGACGATCTGATCGACGTCGAGCGGCGCAGCGTCGCTCTTCGTCTCGGCGCCGGCGGCCCAAGTCGGCAGCGAGCGCATCGCGACCAGCGCGCGCGGCGTGGCGCGGGTCAGGCGCGCGAGCCACGACTCCTCGCTCACGGCGAGCTGCGCCATGAGGTCCTCGGCGTCCTTGACCGAGAGCGCACCCTCGAGCACGAGCGCGTCGAGCGTCTTGCCGTAGCGCGCCAGGCTCTTCTTCAGGTTCGCGCGGCCGTTGGCCGGCACCGGCGTGACGCTCAGCTCGAGCAGCTCTTGCGCCTCGAAGATGACGCCGTACTGGCCGAGGCCTTCCTTCTCGCGCTCGACGTCGTCGGGCCAGCGGTAGTCGCGGACCGCGAAGCCGACCGAGACGCCCGGCAGATCGCCGCGCGCGACCAGCGTGCGCACCGCGCCGACGTGCTTGCCCCACTCCGAATCCGCGTACAGCGCCGGCTCGTGGAAGCGCGACGTGGTCACGAGCGACTTGACGCCGTCCTCGCTCTTGCCGCGCTTGGCGCTGCGCACGAGCCCGAGAGGCACCGGGCTGTAGTCGTGGCCCCACTCCAGCGGGATGCGGCCAGTCTTGATCCGCTTCGTGTCCCAGCCGGCGACGCGGATGATGTCTCCCATCGAGTCGACGTGTTCCGTGCTGGCGTCGTGCTCGAACGTGCGCTCCTCGCCGTCCTGCTCGTCGTCTTCCTTGACGGCGCGGACGGGGTGATCGCCGAAGCGGTACTGCGTCACGTCGCTGTCGGTCTTGGCTGCACGCACCTCGTCGGCGCCGAGCGCTTCTAGGTCCTTCTGGCTGGCGAGCCCGCAACGGAGGCGGGCGATTGCTTCGCGCTTGACGATCTGCATGGGCTATTCCTGGGCGGGCACGCCGCCGTCCTCGGGGTTCTTGACGGCGCGAGTGCCGCAACGGCAGTTGCATCTCTGACCCGCGGGCGCGTTCACGTCGCCGGGGACTTCGAGTCCCGCAGCGAACTGAGCGCCGATGGGCACCACGACGCCATCTAGAGCGTAGTGGCTGAACTCGGCGTCCTCGTTCGGACCGCCCGGCGCGCCGCGCACGATCGAGTCGTTCGACGTCACCCATTCGTGGTGCGTGAAGCCCGACTCGCGCATCTGCATGAGGCGCGCGCGGTTCGTGGCCGCGCCGACCTCGGTGCGGGCGATCAGGTTCGCGCGCGTCTGACGATCCGTGAACGACTGCCGCAGGCCGTCCTCGACCTCAGGCAGCACCTCGACAAGCGCGGCTGAGACGCTGCCGGTGCTCGAAGCCTTCGACAGCTCCTCGATCAGCACCTCGCGCACCTGGGCTGCGAGCGTGGACGTGTGGCCCTCGGCGAGCTTGATGAGCTGCGAGGAGATGCGCGCGAGCACCTCGGGTGAGCTGCCTGAGAGAGGCGTACCGCCGAGCTCGTCGGCGATCTCCTCGATCGCATTGGCGAAGATGCGCGCGATCGGGTCCTGGAACGCGCCGCGCAGCTTCGCGATCCACTCCCTATCGTCGAGGAGCAGGTCCGCGATGTCCTGCTCGGTGAAGCGCGGCTGACCGTCCAGCGGCGGGCCGTCGGCTGCCGCGCGGGCGATCATTTTGACGGCGGGGTCAACATGATCGGGCGTGGCGTGCTTCGCCTCTGCGGCCGCGTTGCGCAGGCGCGCGAGCTGGGCGCGTTCGTACTTGCGGCGCCAGCCCTTGTAGGCGCGCTTCAGCGAACGCTCGCCGGCTTCGAGCTGCGGCGCGACCTTCGCGGCCCAGTACGAGCGACGCTCGGTCGCGGGGTCGGTCGGCTCGATGACCGAATCGACGGCCGCTTCGGCTTCCTTGCCGATCGGCTCGAGGGCCTTGTTGGCGGAGGGAGGATCGGCAGGCGGCGGCTTTTCACCATCGCCGGCCGGTGCGCCTGGCTCGGGCGGGTCGGGCTCGGGCTCCGGCGGCTTCTCGATCGCGCCATCGACGATCCGCTTCGCCTCCGCCTCGTCGATGGTCGGGAAGGCGATCAGGATCATGGCGACGGCGCCGTCCGGGGTCAGGAAGCCCGACGACACCGCGTCGACGATCTCGATCAGCGCGCTGATTTGCGATCCGTTCAGGCCGGTGTCCTGGACCGCGACGTCAGGCTTGAGCGCGAGCGCCGGGTCGATCGCGGCATCGCCCTCGCCGTCCTCGCCGTCGATCGACTCCTGAGCCAGCGCGACCTCGATCGGTACGAGGCCAGCGGTGACGAGGTGCGAGTCCGCGTGCGGCATCCCCGACACGTCCGCCTCGACCTGGAGCAGCTCGAGCGCTTCCTTGATCGACAGGCCGATGTTCAGCGACGCGAGGCGCGCGGCGATCTCGTACTGCTTCGAGTTGTCCTCGCGCAGCGCCTTGACGCCGCGCAGGTCGAAGCGGAAGTAGAGGTTCTCCGCACCGGGCACGCGCAGCCGCCGCAGGAAGCGGTGAGTGATGACGTCCTGACGCGAGCGCAGGTACGAGCAGACGCCGTTCCCGCCCTCCCAGAACATCTTCACCGACTCGACGAAGTTGGCGAGGGTGGCGTTTTCGAGCACGCCGATGATCGGCGGCGGGATGCCAGTGACGGCGCAGATCTTGTCCCTCGTCCACGCCATGAGCGCGGCGAAGTCCATGTCCTTCGGGCCGATCTTGTTCGGCTCGTACTTGACGCCGCGGCCCGTGAGCACGCGGTAGCGGCCGGCCTGCGAGACGTCGAACTTCTGGTTTGCCTCGTTCTCGGCCGCCTCGGACTCCTCGGGCGCGAGCTGGGCTCCCTCGACGACGATGAAGCCGCCCGGGTCGCCCGAATTCTTGACGAGCGCGCGGTTGTACCGGCTGGCCTGCCACTCGTAGTCGATGTCCGCGAGCAGCGCCTCGACGTCGCCGATGCCGCGCGTCGGGTCGTCGGGGTTGTAGTCGCGGAAGTGGACGACCTGATCGGGTCCGGCTTCGAGCAGCCCGCCGCCGGCCAGCGAGACGCGCCAGAGCTTCGGCATCCCGTGCGCGTCGAGCTGGTGGCTGACGACCGCGCCGCGCACCGAGAGGATCATCGCGGGCACGTCGACCATCCCCGCGCCGGTGACCGCGATCGGCTTGCCCATGCGGTCGAGCAGGAACCAGAAGTCCTCCCCGTCGAGCTTCTGGTGCAGCGCACCGGCCTCGAAGAACTGCGAGCTGGTCTGGACCGGGTTCGGAGCCGCGGTCAGGAGCCGCACGATCGCGCCGAAGCGCCCGTCGGTTGCCTTGAGCGGCTGCGCGTCCTTGTGCTCGTCGGGATTGCGGTCGTAGACGAGCCCGGGGACGCTCGCGACGGCTTGACCGAACGGCTTCAGGCAGGCGTGAACCCAGCCCGATTCCTCGTAGGGCTTCGTGACCTTGTCGCGCGTCCCGAGCGCGTTGACGATCGAGACGATGGACGACTGTCCGGCGTCGAACGTCTTGCCGTTCCAGACCGACGACGGGCCTTTCCAGACCTCCAGCGCACGGGCGGAGGCGTGGCCGTGGTCACCTTCGGACGCCCGCACCGGACGCGAGAACTTATCTGCGCTCTTGTCTGAGGGCATTCCGGGCGCAAGCTATGGGCCTCGGCGCGTCGCTCTCTCGTTCGTGTGCCCCCGGTCATGCCTGAGAATTCAGCCCCCCATCTGTCGCTCGTACCGCCCCCGCCCTACCGCAAGTCCACGCTGCCTCGCCGCGTCTCGATCCGCTTCGGCGAGAAAGAGGCCGGCTTCGACGTCGTCTACGCCGCAGCCAAGTCGCTCGGCCTGTCGGTGTCGACCTACATGCGCGAATCGCTGATCCGCTGCGCGCACGAGGATCTGCACGCGGCGATGGAGTCCAACGCGATCCTACGCGCGCGCGTTGAACTGATCTGCGAGGGGAACGCGGTCCCGAATCGCGTCAAGGGACCGCGGCGGATGTCGCGTGAAGTGGCCTAGCGGCGGCGCGGGTAGGTCGCGGTGACGCGCGCGATGGCGGCGGCGATCTCGTCGCGAGCCATGCGGAGCGCATCGAAGTCGTCGAGGGTGACCTTGACGTGAAACGTCACCTCGTGGATCGCGCCGTCGGAGCCGGACACTGTATCGATGCCGACGCATGCGCCCTCGATGGCAAGATCGGTCCCCGCGATGAACTTATGCGTCAGCACCGGTTCGAGGTGGACAATCCCAGGCCGCGGCCAAGGCTTGACCGTGGCTGTTGGGATGTGCGCCGTTGAGCCGCGAGGCGGCATCGGCTCCGGGCACTCAGGCGGATACACACCCACCACGAACGGTTCGTAGCTGCCGTCTTCGTTGTGTCCCCGGCATGTGTGGCTGATCGTTCCCGCAAAGTAGTCGGGCATGGAGCCAATGACCTCGCCCCAGCACGGGCCGCCGACGCCCTCGAAATCGCAGCCGTGGCCGTCGTACTCGCATAAGGAGACCGGGGGCGGGGTGTCCATGACGCCAGTCTAGCGCAGCCGCAAGCCCGGCTAGCTCTGCTGGATCTGCATACGCGACAGGAGCGCGTGCGCGGCCTCGTCGATCGCGAGCGGGTACAGGCCGCCCCTCCGGATCTCAGTCTCCATCCACTGCGATCCGGGATGCGCCCCGGATCTGTAGTGAACCAGCACGGTTGCCGATGTGAAGCCGGAGCAGTTTATGGACTCGGCGCCGGAATACAGCACCGACATCTCCGACAAGTTTGCGTCCATCCTCAGAATCACTCGGCACACGAGGTCCGTCGAGTCGAGGATCGCCTTCGCCAGCTCGCGCGGATTCTTCTCGTCCATGCCCCAAGGATAGCTAGAGCAGCCGCCGGTTGAGCTGCGACAGGTCAGAGATCGTCGCGAACCCCGGCTTCTGCGTCCCGCGGCTCCAGCCGATCAAGGCCGACTCGAACTCGTCCGGACTCTTGCCGAAGAGCTCGCGGATCTTCGTCTTGTCTTCGGCCACCTTCAGCACCGTGCCGGCAGCGCGCGGCGCGTCGACGTGCGTGTACCACTGTGCCTGACGCACGACGTCGGAGAACTCGCGCGGGACCTGAGCGATGCCCTCCTGGAGCGCGCGGCGGAAGATCCACAGGAGCTCGGACTTGCGGTTGAAGAACTCTGTCTCGCCCGTCAGCGAGTCCCAGTCGTGCTGCGGGGAGGCTCCAACGTCGACCGCATCGACCTGGATGCCCTTGCGGCGCAGGTAGGCGACCGGGCCGTCGCCGACGCCGATCTTGTCCACGTGCAGGTTCCTGCCCGGGATGATCTCGCCGCCGACGCTCCACTTGACGCGCAGCTCGAGCACGCGGTCGGCGGATTCGAGCGTGTCGGGGCAGTGCCACTTCTCCTGTGACGTGAGCACGCCGCTGACCCACAGCGAGACGACGTTGTAGTCGCCGCCGGTCGAGGCCGCGACGTCCCAGCCGATGTGACGATCGCGCGAGCGACCGGGGTCTTTGATCGTGAAGGCCCAGGAGTCGCGGATCAGGCGGAAGGGGATGAACTGGCGCTCGCGGTCGATCGCCGCTGGCAGCCCGTAGACGTGGCAGCACGTCATCGCGCTGTTCGGCCCCCAGTCAGCGAGACGCTCGGCGACCCATGCGTCGGGCATGACCGGCTTGGGAACCGAGTGGAAGCAGACATCGAAGAGATCCGGCGGGTGCATCTCCTCGGGCGGTTCCCGGCCGGCGATGTGGACGCGGTAGAAGCCCGAGTCCTCGCGCAGAAAGCGGGCCGCGGGATGTTTCGAGTCGGGCTGGAAGGTCGGGTTGAACTGCGACAGGACGAAGACGTTGTCGCCCATCCACGAGCCGGCCATCGTCTCGACGATGTCGGGACGCATCTCGGCCATCTCGTCGAGCAGGAAGAAGAGCCGGGCGTTCTCGCGCTTGGACTTCCAGACCTCCTCGTCGATCACCTCGCCAGCGTCGCGTTCGCTGCGACGGTTGTCCTCGTCAGCCAGCTCGGGGTCTGGCGCGAGCAGGCTGTCCTCGTCGATCATCTCGTCGTCGAACTCGAGCGCGGGCGGGAGGTTCACGTCTCCGTGGAAGCCCTGGATGTTGCCGGGCTTGTTCGTCGAGATCCCGATCGCGTACCAGGTGGGGGAGATGCGCAGCGAGGTCACGCCCATACGGCCAGGCAGGGGCTTGCGCGCGTGCGCGTGCATCTGCCGGATGCGGGCGAAGGTGTTTTCGCGAACCTGCGTGTAGGTCGCCGCGGTCACAATCGTGCGCGTTGGGGCGGTGCAGGTCATGGCCAGGGTGGCCTGCGCGCCCGTGTGGCTCTTCATCGACTTGCGGCAGCCCGAGACGTGGACGCGCAAGTGCTTGATGAGCGCCCGCAGGATCGCCCGGGAGGCCGGGACGGTGCGCTCTCCGAGGTACTCGCGAGCGAATCGCACGGGGCGGCGCGCGAGGACGGACAGCTCTTCGCGGCTGCCCTCCGCCTTCGCAACCTGTTCGGGATCGCCGAACACCTGCTGACGCGCCTGGAGCAGGTTGCGCAGGAGCAGCTCGCGGTAGTCGTGGAACGGGTCAGCCACGGCGCGCGGTGACCTCCATCACGGCGCCGGACAGCTCCGCGCGGAACTCGGACCCGACCGCCGGCGAGCCGCCTGCCTGCTCGATCAGGGCCAGCACGAGCGTCTCGGCCACCTTGTCGGGGAGCTGCAAGATCTCACACGTCTCGCGGATCTTCTTGAGCTGCAAGACGGTTGCGGCCAGGTGGTCGCGCGCAGACACGGCGGATCCCTTGGCCAACCGGATGCGCTGGAACTCCTCCACGCGCAGGTGCAGCCGCTCGCGCAGGGCGAAGACAGAGCGCTCGGCCTCGTCCATGTCGCAGCCCTGCTTCGCGAGCTCGGCGAGGCGCGTGACGGCCTTGTCCAGCCCGGCCGCGTCGCTCGAGCCGGCCGCGATCCGCACGAGCGTGACCTGGTCGGCCATGTCCGCGCGCCACTTAGGCGAGTCGCCCTCGGCGAGCCGCTTGATCCGCTCCTGAACGAGCGCGTCCATGAACGCGAGGCCCTGCTGTAGGTCGGTCAGGCCGGGATCGGCGAGCGCGCGCTCGAAGGCGTCGCGGATGCGCACGGGCGCCTGCGTGTAGCGGCCAACCGTGACGGGCGCTCCGCCCATGCCGCCGTGCCAGCGGCAGACGGACAGACCGGGCTCGACCGAGCGCGCACAGCGTCGGTTGCTCGACTTCGCGTGCGCCGTGCACCTGCCTTCGGAAGCGGCGATCGCGCGCGCCAGTCGCCGCTCGGGCCCGGTGCGTCTCGCCTTCTTCTTCGGGGAGGGATCGCCGTCCACCTCCGGGAGAGACATGAGGTTCCAGACCCTACGCCGATGCGCGCGTGCTGCCCCGAGTCCGCTGCCCCCCGTCATCACGCGCACCGAGCGACACGAGCGCGCGCGCAGGATGCCGGCTCGCACGCCGAACCGCCCCGCACGGAGCACGCAGCATGGCCTTCGAGGCCTTTATCCCGTCAGTCGTCCCGCTCACCGGGGACAACGCGATCCGCGAGGGCCTCTCGTGGAGGCGCACCTTCGTCGTCACGAAGACGGTCGCGGGCGCCGTCACGCCGGTCAACATGTCGGAGTACGACGCGGCGCCTCCGTCGATCATCTTCAAGACGGCGGTGACCGAGTCGAGCCCGGCGGGCACGACGAACGGTTGCCCTGTCGGTGTCTGCGCCTGGACATCGGCGGTCGACGGGGCCTTCCAGATCGACGTGACCGCCGCCGCGTCAAACCCGGGGCCGTCGCCGGCCCAGGTGTTCTCGGGCGAGTACGAGATCGTCGTCACGCACGACACGGAGACGGACTCCACGGGGCCAACCGTCCTGAAGAAGACCTCGGTCTTCGCATCCACATGGGTCGTGACGAAGACCGTAGTGCCGAGCTGATCCGTGGGCATCAACGCACCCACGAGGCTCAGCGGCTCCGTCACGCCGGCCACGAAGAGCACAGGCTCGATCCGGCCGCAGAACGTGCAGCCGAACATCGTCTTCATCATGTTCGACGACGGTGGCGCGGAGAAGTTCCGCATGTGCGGCCTCGTTGCGGACGCACTCGACTACGCGCTCACCCCGCGGATCAACGAGATGCGCGGCTACGGCGTGACGTTCCAGCGGGCGTACGCGTACCCGATCTGCTCGCCGTCGCGCTACTGCGCCGACTCGGGCATGTACGGCTTTCGCACCGGATGCGGCTGGGTCATCGAGCCGACGGACACGTTCTCGGGCGACCCGAACCAGAAGCTGATCGCGCGCGCGATGCGCCTGGGTCGGAACGCGACCGACGACCTCGCGCTGACCGAGAACGTGCACGGCTACTCGTACGGATGGTTCGGCAAGGATCACATGGCGCCCGACTCGGGCTACACGACGAACGCGGTCAATCGCAAGTGGGGGCGTTACGTCGGGATGCAGCCCAACGCTGGCGCGCTGCCGGCTGACGGCTCGGCCGGCCACTATCACTTCACCGAGATATTCGCGACGTTCGGGGCCACGCCGACGACTACGACGTACGGCAACGCAGGCGACTGGCCCGCTGGCGGTCCGTACGTCTATCACCAAGCCGGTACGCCTCAGGGATACTGGGACGGCTACAAGGTCTGGAGCGACGCGGTCCAGTGGATCAACGGCCGCACAAAGCCGTTCATCGCGAAGATCTGCTGGAACCCGCCGCACGCGCCGTTCGAGGTCCCGCCCTACACGTACGTCGACGACGTCGGCTCGGGCGCCACCGGCGCGACGCTGAACATGATCTCGAGCCTGACGCAGACCGAGATGACCGCGCTCGACGGCGGCGGCAAGTCGCCCGGCTACAGGCCGACCGACCTCACGTCGATTGCGAAGGTCTACCGCGCGAACGTCGAGGCGATCGACACGCTGGTCGGCGCCTTGTGGGATCGGATGAGCGTCGCCAAGCGCGATAACACGGTATTCATCTTCTGGGGCGACAATGGGACCGTCGGCCAGGCGGTCCAGTCGCCCTACAACGCGGGCCGCGCGAAGCGCACGCCGTACGAGATGGGCGCGCGCGTGCCGTGCCTGATCTGGGGGCCGCCCGCGTTCGTGACCGGGAACAAGCCGAATCCGAACTACCGCGTGTCGTCGCATCTCGTGCACATCGTCGACGTATTCCCGACGATCCTCGAGCTGTGCGGGGCGAACCCGGACCTGTGGAACCCAGGCGGCGCGCAGAAGATCGACGGGCGCAGCCTCGCGCGCATCCTGCGCGACCCGGATGCGCCCGCCGTGCACGATGGGATCTACACGGAGCTGTTCGATCCGCTCGGCGCGACGTTCAACGGCACGATCCCGATCCAGCAGAACCGGTGGGTCAAGGCATACCGCGACGCTGAGTACCTGCTCGTCGAGCTGGCAAGCGGCGTCACGCCGCGTCACGAGCTCTACCGCATCGACGGGACGATCATGAACGGTCCGGGTCAGAGCGGACTGCGCGGCTACGTCTGCGACCCGCTCGACAACCTCTACCCGCTGGTGAACACCACGGGCAACGACGCGATCACGGCGCGCTTCAACACACTCCTGGCGGCCATGCAAGGCGTCGTCAACTCCTGACGGCGTGGGCGCGCGCCGAAAGGGTCCCTTGCCCTGGGCGTGCGCCCTGATGTGCCTTGGCGCGTTGTCCTGCGCTGCGGCTCCGCGCGACCGCGAGCGCATGTGGCGCGACATGCTCGCCCCATCGGTCCAGGTCTCTGGCGCTGGCGTCGTGGGGGCGGGAGTTCTGATTGCCTCGCATCCCATTCCGGGCAGCGACGCGCGAGCTACCTACGCGCTCACGGCCTGGCACGTCGTGCGGGACCTGTTCGGCGACCCGGGGCTCGTGCCTGACGTCGAGCTCTTGGTCTACACGGCGGACGGCGCGGCCAGGGAAGAGGCGGCGTACCTGGTCGAGCACGACGCGGATCTCGACGTCGCGATCCTGCGGCTGCGCTCGACCGCGTGCATGGACGTCGCGCGGCCTGCGTCTCTCGCGCGGCTGTCCGACATGCGCGTCTTCGCGCCGGTCTACGCGGTCGGCTGCCCGCTCGGGAACGATCCCATCCCTACCCGCGGCGAAGTCGTGCAGACCTTGCACATGGTCGATGGCAAGCGCTACTGGATGGTCAGCGCGCCGACGTACATCGGGAACTCGGGCGGCGGCATCTTCGACGCGGAGACGCACGAGCTGCTGGGCCTCTTCGTCAAGATCTACACGCACGGCGTCGTGCGGCCGCAGATCGTCACGCACATGGGGCTGGCGACGCCGCTCGGTGACGTTCTGGACTGGCTCGAGCAAGCAGGATTCGCCGGGCTCGTGCGGTAGATCCACGGGGCACGGTGTCAGCCTCTGGCATCGTGCTCCTCGACGAAGGCGCGATCTGCGTCCCACACCGGATGCGGCGGCGCTCGGCCCATGATGCACGCGCACGTCCCACGGTCGGGACGGGGTCCAGAAGACTCTCTGAAACGCAGTCGAACCGAACGGCAGGACACTAGCATCATGCCGAAGGCGACATGCGGCAAGTGCCGCGCGCCGACAAGGATCGAACCACAAGGACTGGAATGCTCAAGCTGATCTTCGCCCTCGTTCTCCTCGCCCTCCCCGTCTCGGCGCAGAGCTGGACCGCCGAAACGCCCTTCGATACCGGATGGTTCGACCCCGCGATGGCGGAATGCCAGCCGCTCGTGCAGGAGCCGGAGACCTGGAGCGCGCCGCAGGTCGTGCCTGCTCCGCCACCGGGGGCGTACATGGTCCGAACGGCCATCACGTCGGTCGAGTACCGGAACACGATCACGGCGACCAACAACTCGGGCTGGGACACGTTCTATCGTGTGCAGCCGACGTACAGCTACCGCGTCGGGCACATCGGCGGGATCTACCACTCGAACTACCACATCTACGCGACCGGACATGGGTACGACGACGCGACGCATTGGTACGTCACCGGGCTGAGCGCGGGAACCCCGTTTTCCACGCGAAACCTTGATGCGGGTGAGTCGCGCGAGGACGCCTTCTTCACGGCCTTCAACACGGCGACGTTCGATCTCCAGCCGATCACGACCGAGTGGCTGGCATCTAGTCGTCGCGGGCAGCACGCGCTCTTTGTGACCTCGCAGGGCGCGTACAACTGGAGCTGGGGCTGGCAGGAGACTCCGCCTCCGGGCGGCTGGGGGAGTCACAGCCCGATCTCGTACGGCATGACGCCTGAGGTGCGGCTGCGCGGTGCGGTCAGGTACGCGCTGCCGTAGGGCAGCCGTCATCGCGGTGTCAAACTCGGGCATCGTGCTTCTCCAGGAAGGCGCTCAGGTCGTTCATGCGGAACACTCCGCCGTACTCCGAGCAGTTGTGGAGCAGCCGCAGGAGCGCCATAGCCTCGTCGAGCTGCGCCGCTCTGGCGCGCAGGGCGGCAAGCTCCGCGCGGGCGGCGATTGCGTCAGGCGGACAGTGCTCGCCCATGCCCTCTCGGTCGCAGCACTCGTCGTGCGCGGCCAGGAAGTCGTCCAGCGCGCTCACGTTACATCCTCCGGCGGGGGCGGGGAGAGAGCGGCGAGTACTGCGCGGGCGAGGTCCATGTAGTTACCGCGACCATCCTCGTACGCCTCGCGCGCGTCCCAGGCCGCGTTCTTTCCGTCAGCGTTCCAGATCGCGCGAGCGACCTCCTCGACACTCACGCGGCGCGACGCCGCGCGCAGCGTGTCGATCTCGTCGGCTGCGAGATTCAGGCCGCGCGCGATCGCTGATCCGGTCATTCCGTGTTGGGCGGCGCTCGCGTAGACGCGCAGCGCCTTCGTGTCGATCGGCGGCGGGGTGGGGCGGAGCTTCTCGCTCACGGCTGGCCTTTCTGGACTTCGCGCCCACAGAACCGACACACGCTGGCTGCGGCTCTGATGACCTCCGCGCAATTCGGACACACTTTCCCGCCATCCGCAACGGCGTCCGCTTCTGCTTTTTTCTTGGTCGTCCTCATCAGCGGAGCGTGAGG
>Ga0163150_10006731_pt1 | contig 13892 bp, 3 predicted proteins | sample OliLakLV19P2IB_FD_148628 | JGI IMG/M metagenome (GOLD analysis project Ga0163150, IMG submission 148628) | Freshwater microbial mat bacterial communities from Lake Vanda, McMurdo Dry Valleys, Antarctica - Oligotrophic Lake LV.19.P2.IB | ecosystem: Environmental > Aquatic > Freshwater > Lake >...
CTCTTATAGCGAGAGTATGTTTTTGGCAAAAAATGAAAAAAATACTAAATCTATTAAGAATTAACACTTTTAGAAAAAAATATCTTGTCAGCTGTCTTATATTGTTTACTGCCGTTTCTGGGGTTTTTTTACTCTTCCTTTTTAATCCTTGGAATAATTCAGCATCGGCTGCTTGGTTTAATGATAATTGGGGTTTTAGGAAAGCAATTACTGTTACGGTCACCTCTTCTGCTTCTGATATTTCTAATTTAGATACGTTGATTACGATTGATACGACAGGGATAACCGCTAATTTACAGACTAACTGTGAAGATTTACGTTTTACTGATGTTAAAGGAACTATCCTTCCCTATTTCAATGATTCTTGCACAGATAATTCCGCATCAAATACAGTTTGGGTGCGGATAAATACTGTTCCAAAAAATACAACAACCTACACTCTTTATATGTATTATGGAAATGCTTCTGCAGCTGCTGGATCAAACTCAACATTATTCAGTTTGTATAACGGACTTGAGGGATATTGGGCGATGAACGAATCTTCTTGGAATACTACTGTGGGTGAAATTAAAGATAACAGTGTAAATGCTGCACATGGTGTCTCGCGAGGAGATGCAACGACTACTGCTTCCGGACAATTTTCTAGGGGAGCATTACTTGATGGTAGTGCTGATTCCTTTAGCGCTCCAGATAATGCAGGCCTAGAACTAGGAGCATCTGATTTTACTGTTGCAACATGGGTTTATATGACCTCCCTTCCAAATACTGGATTTGGTGCTGCATTATATGCAAAAGATGGTGGCGCTGCGGCCTTTGCACCGCTTGATATTGTGGTGAGAAGTACGAGTGCAGATGCTGAAAATGATATTCATGTCTGGATGTCAACAAACGGCAGCAGTTGGGATGTAATGAATGATGTTGATCTAGGAGGAGGCTCTTCTCTGACTCTTAGTACGTGGCATCATGTTGCATTTATCCGTGAATCAGGGGTTTGTAAACTGTATATTGATAAAGTAGTTACTGCCACAACAGCATCAGGAGTTGCCTGTTCAGGAACTCTGGTGAATACTACAGGGACTCATTATTTTGGTGGACAATTTCAAGCACCTAATGGAAATGGTATAGCCGGAAGAATGGATGATGCACGTATTTATACACGTGCTCTTTCTGGAACAGACTTAACAAATTTATATGCTAACCCAGGAGCTGTTGCAACAAATGTAAATGCTACTATTGTTCCTTCTACAAGTTTTGCAGCAGAAGAAAAAGGAAGTTCACCAATTGCCTATTGGAAATTCGATGATGGCCAGGGAACAACAGTTCAGGACTCTACTTCAAATAACAAAGATGGAACACTGGCTGCATCAACTGCTACTCCAACATGGCAAACAGAAGATCAGTGTATTGGAGGAAAATGTCTATACTTTGACGGAACTAATGATTACGCCTCTGTTGCTTCCCCAAATTTACCAACTGGAGACTTTACCTATTCAGCTTGGGTTTATTCACTTGATAACTCGGATGATATGATTTTTATGGCCTCAGATGGAGCAACTAGTAATGAATTTGCAGTTCATTTAGCTTCAACAAAAGTTAGAATTAATATTGATAATTCGGCGGTAATTAACACTACTAATGTTTTTTCAATGAATACATGGAATTACTTAGTCGTTACCAGAAGTGGCTCTACCATTACTGTTTATGTTAATGGTGTAGCTGATCCAACAACTGGATCTAGCGCTACAGCCATGAACTTTAGCACCTGTGAATTGCTGATTGGTGTTGATGCTGATTCAGGTTGTAATGGCTCATTGGGAAATCATTTTAAAGGAAAGATCGATGAAGCAAAAATCTATAATCAAGTACTTACTGCTCCACAAGTTTTGGCAAACTATAACGCCCGCGGGAACCCTGAAGGAGTAGCCGGAACACTAGGAGCCAACACCCAAAACATGCCTGATGCGCTATCTGATGGGTTAGTTGGGTATTGGAAAACAGATGAAACATCAAGCACTGCTGCTGATTCTTCTGGGAATGGGTTAACTTTAACCAACAATAATACAGTCGCCTATGCTGGTGGAAAATTTGGCAACGCCGCCTCATTTACAGCTGCTTCTTCAAGGTATCTTTCAACAGCCACAACAATTTCTGGAGTAAAAACTGTTTCATTCTGGACTAATAACGCCTCAACAACTGATGAATACATCAACATGATCGCTTCAACTGCATATATCACTTCTTCCTCAGGTACAATCACCGCAACTGGGTTTACTTCTCCTACTATTTATGTCAATGGTGTCTTAAATGGCACATTAACTGCCAGCGTCTGGAATCATGTTATTGTAACTACCGATACAGGTATTAATGCTACAGCTCTTGAAGTTGGAAGAGGCAATGGTTCATATAATAACGGCACAATTGATGAAACTAGGATCTACAACCGCGCCCTTTCCGGAGCTGAAGTCTCCCAACTTTACAACTGGGCTCCGGGACCGGTTGGGTATTGGAAGATGGATGAGAAAACGGGCACAGTGGGTGCTGATGCCTCAGGATACGTTAACAACGGTACACTGGGCTCATCGACAGCTTTGCCAACTTGGACTAATGGTAAGTACGGTAGCTCTCTCAGCTTTGATGGCGGAGATACCTTTTTTGTTGCTGATAGTGCTAGTCTGAGTATCACAAATGGATTCTCTTTATCCGGGTGGATAAAATCAACTAATGTTAGTGGCTTTAAACCGATTGTTACTAAAGAGGGTGGCGGGCAGACTGGTTACTTTCTCTATTTAAATGGAGCAAATGTGTACACAGGGTTTGGAAACAGTGGTTTTTATTCTCAAACAACTTCTACCGCCCCGATTACTGCAGGGATATGGACACACGTTGCTTCTAGTTGGGACGGCACAACTCTAAGAACTTATGTAAATGGGGTATTGTTACAATCTTCAACACATGGATCGACTGTCGCGGATAATTCCGATAATCTTGGTATTGGGGCAGCATTTGATTCAAGCTCTACTACAAATGGAGTAATTGATGATGTCAAAGTTTACAATTATGCCCGAACTCAGGGGCAAATTATAGAAGACATGAATGCTGGGCACCCTGCTCCTGGGTCTCCTGTTGGATCAGCGCTTGGACATTGGAAGTTTGATGGAGGATACGGCACAACTGCCTATAATTCTGGAAATGCGGGTTCTGCGCTCAACTTAACACTCAGTAATCATGCATCACCTGCAACATCTACCTCAGGATGGAGTAATTCAGGTAAATTTGGTAAGGCATTTAATTTTGATGGAGATAATGACGATGCAGCAGGACCTAATGATGCGGTCAGTGATGATTTAGCCAGTATGACCATTTCAGGTTGGATTAATCCGCGTTCCAGTGGAGAAAGTAATGTGGGTCGTATTTTTGACAAGTCAAACTCAGGTGCTGGAGTTGCATTAATGCTTGATAGTGGTAATGTTAACTTTAGCGTGACTCATGCAAGTACAACCTTAACCCGGATCACTAACGCTACTGTTGCTCTTAATACCTGGCAACATATCGCTGCGACCTGGGATGGAAGCACTTCAGCAAGTAATGTAAAAATATACATTAATGGGATAGAACAGACATCCTATCTGGAAACCACAAATGGATCCGGGGCAAGAACTAGTGATGCAGCTCAGGCTATACGGATTGGGGGAAGAAATGATGGAGCTAGAACATTTGATGGATTGATTGATGAGGTTAAACTTTATGCTTCCTCCTTAACAGCTGATCAAATTAAGTTGGATATGAATAAATCACAAGCACAAGTTTTGGGGACAGCTGGAGATAATACTAATTTTGCAAAAGGGGCAGAAGCTCAGAAATATTGTGTACCAGGTGACTCCTCTACTTGTACTGGGCCTGTTGGGGAATGGAATTTTGATGAGAATACTGGATCAACAACAAATGACATTTCAGGTAGTGGAAGTAGCGGGTCTATTACAGGTACAACTTGGAAATCGGGAAAAAGCACCCCAGCTCTTAATTTTAATGGTGGCACAGATGTAGTCACAGTTACGGGTTCCCTCTCAACAAAAACAGTTTCATTTTGGATCAACCCTTCAACTACTACTCAAAATATTATGGATTTACGAACTGCGGCCACGGCAGCAAGTATATCAGTTTCAGGAGGTACAATTGCTGCCACCGGATTCACATCTCCCACAATTTACGTAAATGGAAAGATATCCTCAACTCTTGTTGCAAACCAGTGGCAATATGTAGAAATAACAACAGATACAACAATTACTTCAAATGCAATCCGTTTTGGTCGAATTAGTTCGACGTCACTCACCGGCTTACTCGACCAAATCCGAATTTATGATTATCCAAGATCACCCTCCCAAATTGCCTATGACTACAACCAAGGCAAACCTATTGCCCACTGGAAAATGGACGAGTGTCAGGGAACAACAATTAATGATTCTGCAAGTAATAGTTATCCCAGCACAGTTAACTTAGGCGCAGGTGGCACAACCTCAGTAGGAACGTGTACAAGTTCAGGAGCATGGTTTAATGGGGTATCAGGTAAGAGAAATTCTTCACTTGCTTTTGATGGAAATGATGATGATGTTAGCATAACAGGACTTATGGGATCATTTCAGGCAGTCACATTAGCTGCTTGGGTTAACTTAACAACCAGTGATACATCAGGAGCTGAAGTTATATCTATTGGGGATTCGGTTACACTCAGGGCGGATTATACTGCTTCACCAAAAACAACAGGTATTTTTTACAATGGTTCAACTTTTACTTCAACAGGCAGTCAGCGTGATATTGCAGGAACAGGCTGGCACCACCTCATTTATACCGTTGACCAGTCTACCTCAGCACAACGTCTTTATATTGATGGAAACCTCGCCGGTTTTACTAATATTAGTGGAGCAATTACCTATAATCAAGGCACCACTACTAAAATTGGTGAGCACGCAGGATCATCACCTAGTACTGCATATAATTTTAATGGGAAAATAGATGATGTTAGAGTTTATAATTATCCACTTACTGCATCTCAAGCTAAAACAATCTTTAACGAAGGAGCGTTTCGGGTTGGACCGGTGACTGGAGCTCCTTAATGTTTCAAAAACTTTGACCTTTTACAAAGCTTTTGTATAGAATAAGTATGCTATGAAGATGGAATTTTACCTTGCCCTACTCGAAGAGAAGCTTTGCTTACCCATTTTGAAAAGAATTATTGATGCTCCCCTTCTTTATGTATACAAGAGATTCCGGGTCAAGCCCGGAATGACCATGCGCGGAGTGAAAAAACTGAGTAAAAATCTACTCATCACTTATTTAGTTGTTTTTATTGCGTTGTCCAGCATTACAGGATTATTTCTTTTTAATCCTTGGAGTACAAAAGAAACACAGGCTGCCTGGTTTAATGATAATTGGAGTTATCGCAAAATCATCCCCATCACCGCCAACACCGGTATTGATACCGCCTCCTACGTTGCTGTGACCCTCACAAATACCAACACCTTGGTATCAGATGGCCAGCTTCAGTCTGACTGTGGAGATATGAGGTTTACGAAATTTGGCGGCGAAATCCTTCCCTACTATATCTCTTCTGGATGCAATAGCGCCTCAACTGTAGTACATGTTTATTTTGATACTCTCCCAGCTGGAGCCTCTGATTTTTATTTTTATTATGGCAATCCCAGTGCGGTAGACGGCTTTTCTGCTACGGCATTTTCAACACCTGCTGTCTCAGTTACCGTTGGTAGCATTGGCTCAGAAGAGAAGGGGCCCTCACCTACAGGTTACTGGAAATTTGATGATGCTCAGGGAACTACCGCCCAGGATTCAACAAGCAATAACTATGATGGAACACTCTCAGGTACACCTACTTGGAGAACTGAAGATGAATGTATTTCTGGTAAATGTTTGCGTTTTAGCGGTAGCAGTCAGCATGTATCTACAACTACAACTGGATCTCTAGTAACAGCTACTGATGGCACGATGAGCGTTTGGCTCAAGCCAAGAGGCACTAGTCCAACTGCGACTGATGTCTGGGATACAGATGGAATTTTTGCAGATGCAGGCGGAGATATGGGTATTTATCGTGGCATAATCGGCGGTCTGGATAGAATTTGGATATACAATTACGACGGGAATCAGGATCTGATCGGGATCACCTACAACACTAATGAATGGGTACAGATTAGCTGGGTTCACACTGGAGGCACTCTTTATGCCTATAAGAACGGCAATCTTATTAGCTCGACTGCCAGCGGGAATACTGATTTAAATAATCCAATTGACATTGGTAAAGGGATGGATGCAGGTGCCAATGGCACATTTGAAGGTGATATTGATGAAGTCAAAATTTACAGAAACGGTCTCTCAGCTGCCCAGATTCTGGCTAACTACAATGCCCGCTCTAATCCTGAGGGAGTTTCCTCAGCCCTAGGAGCAAATACCCAAAACATGCCTGGAGCTTTGTCTAATGGGTTAACTGGATATTGGAAGATGGATGAGAGTAGTTGGACAGGTGATTGTTCGACTGATTCAGCTCTTGATTCCTCAGGTAATTCACTACATGGAGATGCCTGCCCGAACGCCTCAGCTCCCTCTCCTGGAGCAGGAAAGTTTGGAAATGGGGGTAACTTTGATGGGACAAATGATTATATTTCAATCCCTGATGGAAGCTCGGTTGAACCCAGTGGTGATATGACGCTGTCTGCCTGGGTTAAGTTTGATACGCTTCCAGGAGCGGGTGTGGACGATAAGATTGTGTTTAAATATGAGGCAGTCAGCCCTTTTGTCGGATATGAACTAACTTACAATGGAGATGGTTACTTTTATCTTGCGCGAGAAAATGCTGCACAGGACTATGAATTTGCCTATTATACAATCACAGCTGCGACTAATACCTGGTATCATATTGTTGGTACAAAAAGAGCAGATAAGGTTCACTTGTTTGTGAATTCGGTCTATAATGAGTCTGAATCTGGCAGCTCAAGCGGGCTTTTGTACAATACTTCAGGGGTCTTAGCAATTGGTTCTACATCAACAGGTAATTATCTTGATGGAACAATTGACGAAGTTAGATTATACAATCGCAGCTTATCAAATAACGAAATAGCTCAACTCTACAACTGGGCTCCAGGACCGGTTGGGTATTGGAAGATGGATGAGGGAACTTGGACTAATGATTGTTCAACTAGCTCTGTAATTGATTCTTCGGGTAATGGATTGAATGGAAAGTCCTGTCCGAATTCTTTAGGTATTTCAGCTCCAACCACGGCTAAGTATGGCAAGGGAGGTACATTTGACGGTAGCAATGATTTTATAGAAATTGCTGATAATGCAATTCTTAAACCAACAACTGCGATTACTGTTTCTGCCTGGATAAAGCCCGGTACAGGGTATAACACCGATTATCGTGTAATAGCTATGAAAGGGCAGGCCGGTCATTCTCTTAGACAATATGCACTAGATTTAGGTCCAGAATTTAATAATAAAGCGCGTTTTTCTGTATATGCTTCATCTACCGAATCAAATGTAACCAGCACAAGCACACTTACTGAAAATCAGTGGTACTATGTGACCGGTGTTTATGACTCATCACTTGCAGCAGGAAGTAGAGTAAAAATATATCTCAATGGTAAATTGGATGCAACTGCAAGCGGGCCGGCTTCGATGCAAACCAATACTGATGCAGTAACAATCGGAAGAATTATTGATGGCCAGGATCCATTCCTCGGTAATATCGATGACGTTAAAATTTATAACTATCCAAGAAATGCAGGGCAAATTGTAGAAGACATGAATGCTGGCCATCCTGCTCCTGGCTCCCCTGTTGGAACCCCGGTCGGTTTTTGGAAATTTAATGAAGGGGTTAATGACACCTGTTCCGGAGGCAGCAATGATGCTTGTAATTCCGGTAGCGGAGGCAGTACTTATGACGGAACTTCTACTGCCACCAGAACCAACTCCGGAAAACTTTCCAGAGCTTTAGATTTCGATGGAACTGATGACGTAGTTACAATTACTAACGCTGATGGTATTGATATGAACACTAATTTGGCTAACTTTACTTTTTCGTCATGGGTCTACCCTGATACTGACGGAGAAGCTGATACCGGACAAATTTTTAATAAAGGAGCCAACACTTATCTGCGGGTTGACTCTCAGGGAACCACTGATCTGGATCTGGAATGCAATCTCGACCGGGCTACCACTGATACCAATGTCAATATTACCGACGGTCTGACCACTGCAACCTGGAGCCATGTTGCCTGTGCTTGGGACGGCACGACTTTATCTGTATTTATTAACGGCAAACTTCGCGGCTCATCTACTTCAGGCTCAGGCGCCATCTCGGCAGATGCAAATGACTTACTGATTGGCGGCGGAACGTCAAACAACTTTGACGGCAAGATTGACGAGTTCAAAGCCTACAACTCTGCCTTGACCGCCTCTCAAATGGCTTTGGATGTCAACGCTGCGTCTGGCCAGGTTTTAGGTGCCACCGGTAATAATTCCACTGCTGGTGCAGTTAATGCCGCATCTCAGGAATACTGTATCCCCGGAGACTCCACAACTTGTACAGCGCCGGTTGCCAGATGGGATTTTGAGGAAGGCGTCGCCTCAGGAGGAACTAATTATGATACTTCAGGTAATGCTAACAACTGCTCAACAGACGGAGCTATTGGAGTCGGCAAGGTTGGTAAAGCCAGAAACTACACTGAGGCAGTCAGGGTATCCTGTGGAACCGGCTCATCACTGGCAGATCTGGCAGCATTAACTGCTGAAGCCTGGGTCTACCCTCGTGATATGGGAGAGTTTAGTTATGGAACAATATTCACAAAAAATGACTACGGTGGTGCTGGCGGATGGGGTCTCATATTTGATGGTTCTACAACAAACGGAATTCAGTTTTTTGCAGATTACACAGGAACAGATTTATACCTACCCACTGCGAACAACGCTTTAACTCTCAATACCTGGAACCATGTAGCGGTGACCTGGTCAGGAGGACAAGCAACTTCAACTGCACATATTTATGTTAATGGGAAAGAGGTAACTTATGGAACAGGTACTGATGCTACAGGAACCAGAATTTCTGATTCCACAAATACTCTCTTTATAGGAGAATCATGGGGTCAAAATAACGGTTTTGACGGGATTATTGATCAAGCTAGGATTTTTGGCTATGTCCGCACTCCCGCCCAAATAAACTACGACATGAACCGAGGCGCCCCTATTGCCCACTGGAAAATGGATGAATGTCAGGGAACAACTATTAATGACTCCTCCGGGAATAGTCTTAGCGGCACCTTAACAGTAGGTGCATCAGGAACTTATACTTCTCCTGGAACCTGTTCTGTCAGCTCTGCAACGTCTGCCTGGTACAACGGTGCTGCAGGAAAGCGTAATTACTCTTTAGCCTTTGATGGAACTGACGAAATTGTTGATTTTGGAACACCTTCCAAATTGGATCTGAGGGATTCTATTGGTATGGCAGTCTGGGTCAAACCGGATTCTACATCACTTGGAGCCAGCTACCACGCCATGATTGGTAACTACGATGGTGGTGGAACGACCGCGCAATATGAATTTGCCTTTAATGCTGGCGCTATTTCTTATAATTACGGTTCTGCAAGTTCGTATGTAGAATACATACCTACATCCACAGTCTCGTTTACTGCTGGAAATTGGTACCACATCGTATTTACCCATTCAGGGAGCAATAGCACTGGCTACTTTTATGTCAACGGAGTTAAATATGCTACCACCCGTACCGGATCAGCCACTATCCCTACTTTTGGTTTTTCCAACACCACGCTAGGACGCGGCGGACCCTCAGGTGATTATTTCTCAGGGCAAATAGATGACTTTAAAATTTTTAATTACACCCTAAACGACACACAAGTAAAAAACCTCTACAACGACGGAGTAACCAGATATGGTCCAGTTACCGGCGCTCCCTAGAAGTTAATTCCGTTATATCCCCGTAAATATGCGACACTAATGTCTTCTAAAGGTGGTTTCATTCCGAATCAATGTGCGGTCTGTGGTAATACAATAACTGCCAACACCAGCGAAGGGAGCACCATAAATGGCTATTACAGATATCATTGTCTCTCATTATTTTTAGTGCTTTTTGATTTATTAGAGTGAAGAAAACCCAAAGGTATTGACAAGCGATAGATATTCTAGGTATTGTAATTTCAGGTTAAAATACAAAGCTCGCAGATGGACACTCAGCTTAGTATGCGGAGCATGATGCTTCGCAATAGATACTATATTGCTTATCTTTTGTGATTCTTTCGCTTCTTTAAAGTTTTAACAATTAAAAAAATATGCGAAAAACATTAACTTCTTTTCTAGACGCATCTACTTACTTATTAATATTAGGAGTCGTAGCCCTTACCCCTCTTGTATTTTCTCCACTTACTACTGAGTTTTATGATATGCCAAAGTTGATATTTTTGATTGTGGCTGTTTTAGTTCTGATTGTTTTGTGGACATTGTCTTGGGTTGTGAGAGGACGCGTTTCTATTACACGAACTCCACTTGATATCCCAATGTTGTTATTACTGATTGTTATATTACTTTCTGCTTTTTTTGCAACACCAAAGTATCTCTCGTTTGTAGGTAATTTACCTAGACTCCATGGATCAGCAATCACCTGGGCTGCTTATATTCTTTTCTACTTTGTAACTGCTTCAAATATCCGCAGTATGACCCAAGTTAAAGTGATGTTCTACACTCTACTAGGTTCAACAATCATTGTATCTGCAATTGGGTTGCTTTCTTACTTTGGATTCTATTTACCAGTCGATTTCGCTAAGGTTGCAAACTTTACACCAGCAGGTTCTGCATTCTCCGCTACAGCGCTGATGGTTTTAACATTGCCATTACTACTATTATCTATAGTACGCTCAAATAAGCAGAGCTTCTCTACGAGTAAGTTTGTGCCGATGCCTGTGGCAATTGGACTTTCAACATTATTTGGAATTGGGATCGCATTATTTGGCACGATGGCTACACAAATTGGTGCAATTGCTGCGGTTATATTTACTGTTATTGTTAGTAAACCTTCTCAGATTCAAAAAACTGCAGTGCTGCTTGCAATTCCTGTAGTTGCGGGAGCAGTTGTATTTGGTGCAACATTTGTTCCACCACTAAATAGTAAAGCTAATGCGTATCCAAAAGAGGTGCAGCTACCTATTCAAACTTCTTGGAAGATCTCAACTGCTGCATTAGGTGATAGGCCATTCTTAGGTACAGGTCCGTCCACCTACCTTTTCAACTTCACAGCATACAAGCCACTAGAATTTAATAGTTCAAAGTTCTGGAATTTACGATTTGATACAGCATATAACGAATTCTTAAATATATTTGGTACCTCAGGATTGCTTGGGCTTGCAGCAATTGTATTCCTTGCAATTATGATTATCAATTTTGGATGGAAGGGTTTACGACAAAGTGATGACTTACTTGTGGTATCACTCTCTATTAGTGCAATATTGGTGGTTGGACTTATGCTCTTCCACGCAACTACGCCAGTTATGATTGTGGCTGCATTTGCAATACTTGCTATGCTTATGGGTACCCATAAAGTGGTATCTGGCAAGGTTGAGGAATTGTCGATTGGTATTAAAGCTTCTAAATATACTGATTCTAACTTGATTGTCGGCGATGTATTGCCAATACTGATCTTTATTCCTACACTGATCTTTGTAGTTGCAGGACTTTGGAACACATACTTACATGTTCACGCAGATTATAGACACCGTATTGCCTTAAATGCAGCTTCACAGCAAGGACAAGCTTTAAAAACTTATAATGAGTTAGTTGCAGCTGAACAATTGAATCCAAATGCTGATTTATACCGAGCAGATCTAGCACAAACCAACTTCGCTTTAGCTAATGCAATTGCAGCAGCAAAAGGGCCAAATGAATCTTCACCTGGTGGCTCACTTACTGATGCTGACAAACAATCTATCCAACAATTACTCTCACAAGCAATTGGTGAGGCACAAGCGGCAGTAGCATTATCTCCGCGAAACCCACAAAATTGGGAAATACTCGCTTCAATTTACCGACAAATTTCTGGTGTTGCTGAAAATGCATTAGCGTTCTCACTTAATTCATATGGACGAGCTATTGAACGTGATCCTTTTAATCCACTTTTGCGGATTAATGCGGGTGGTGTATATTATTCAATCAAGAATTATGATTTAGCTATCCGATTATTTACAGATGCAATCAATTTAAAGCCAGATTATGCGAATGCATACTATAATTTAGCTGTTGCACTCAGAGACAAAGGTGATATTCAGTCAGCACAAGCTGCAGCAGAACGAGTAGTGTCACTTGTTGAGCCTACTTCTCCAGACTATGAAGTTGCATCAAAATTCTTAAGTGATATAAAAGAAAAGACTGCTACACTTTCTGCTCAAACAACTGAAGGCTCAAATCTGACAAATCCTGGTCAGCAAGAAGGCGCGCTTGAACAAAAGGATCTCCCAGATGTATTAGATCTTCCTGCACCAGATAGTATTGCCACTCCTTCAGCTGCACCGCGAAGAGGAGCTGCAACTCCAGCACCAGCTGCATCTGTTGCACCTACAAATGAACCAGCTCCAGCACAATAGTTTGTTTACTTTTAAGTAAATTATTTATATTATACTTACCATAAAAGTTTTAATTTCGTTAGATGGGTATAGAAACACACGTCATCCTTGCGAATGCGAGGATCCTCAGAGAATTACATAATAGAACTATACAGACCCTAAAATTCAGGATTAAACTTTTTTATCAGTTCCAACTTTCATTATCTTTTCCAAAGCTTTAATTCTTTTTCTCTTTTAATAGCATCTTTAATATCTTCAAAAACTTCAAAGTAAATTAGGCATGTAATTGATATTCTTTCTACAACCATCTACCATTTTTTATGCTCATATAATCTTCTGATTAAATTAGATGTAATACCAATGTATATGATGGTTTTTCATTCCCATAATATAGACATAACTATATCTAGACATAATAGATAATTTAACAAACAGATCCTCGCATTCGCAAGGATGACGCATATAATATAACCAGCAAATTTATATATTGAATGAATTACTAGCTATTTGCTCAAATAATCGTACACTACTTTTGAGATATCTGCTAAAACTTTTACACCAGTGTCTTCTCCTTTTAGATCTTTACTCATCAGCACAATGAGATATGCTTTTTGTGGTTTTGCGCTCGCTGTTCCCTCTTTTTCGTCGTTGTCAAAATATACAATTCCTGCATCATGTCTTACTCCTGGTAATTCACCTGTTTTATGGGCTATAGTGACACCTTTTTTAGGTAGATTTGCAGGTATCCGTTGATTCAGTTGTGCTGTTTTTAATAATTCTATTAATTTATTTGAAGCAGTTACTGAGACAATCTTCTTTTGGTAGAGTTGGTCGAAAAAATAGGCGGTATCTTTAGCATTTGTAGAAATTGGAGATTTAATTACTGTATCTGCGGCACCAAATCTTATCGCATAGTCACGCACGTATTCCCAATCAAGTTTTTCAGCTAACATAATTGAAGCATAATTATCAGATACTCTTGCAATTCGTGCCAATATTTCCTCAAGTGTGTAGCTTAAAGTTTCACCTTTGCGATCCTCATAGCCGAAGTCAGCAGATCTGAGCACTTCTTCTAAATGATCAGTTTGGGCAGAGATACTTGTTTGCATTGTTAACTCTCCTTTTTCAACTTTTTCAAGTGCTGCAGCCATTACATATAATTTATAGAGAGAACCTGCTGGAAAGATTGTTTGGTGATTAATGAACACTTGTGAACCATCTTCAACACCTAACTGTTTCACTACTACTGCATATTCACCATTATCT
>Ga0163150_10006732_pt1 | contig 13890 bp, 15 predicted proteins | sample OliLakLV19P2IB_FD_148628 | JGI IMG/M metagenome (GOLD analysis project Ga0163150, IMG submission 148628) | Freshwater microbial mat bacterial communities from Lake Vanda, McMurdo Dry Valleys, Antarctica - Oligotrophic Lake LV.19.P2.IB | ecosystem: Environmental > Aquatic > Freshwater > Lake >...
GTGCAATATCGATGTCTTTTAGTACATCAAATCTCATAATTGAAAACAGTACTATTAAAGATGGAAGGGGGCGATTTGGTGCCGGAATTTGGGCTAATGGTTTTACATCACTCACCATAACAAATTCTACATTTTCAAATAATATTGCCGTCGATCACGGAGGAGCAGCTCGTATTGATAGCTTTACCGGAACAGCATCGATCTCAGGAAGCACTTTTGACAGCAACTCTACCACGAATACAGGGGGAAACTATTATGGCGGAGCGCTCTATTTTCAAAATAACTCTGCTCAGGGGACAGTGACAATTGACAAGACTACGTTCTCAAATAATTCTGTCTATAGATCAGGCGCAGGTGTGTACAGTCAAAATACGAACAATTTGATCATCACAAATTCTACCTTTAATAACAATACTAATTCAGGAGGAAGTGGCGGAGGTCTCTATGTTACCGGAGGTGCAACAGTTATTACGAACTCTACGTTTACAGGCAATTCCAATGTTAATTATGGAGGTGGAGCATTTCTTTCTGGAGCCGTGACGCTAACGAACCTCACTGTTACTGGTAATACCTCGACTAGTAGCACCGCAGATGGTATTTATCTTAGCTCGGGTACGGTTGCTATCAAAAATTCACTTTTTGCGAATAGTGGATCAAATCATTACGATTTTACTAGAGGTAGTGGTACAGTGACTGATAACGGATACAATATTGTCGAGACATCATCAGGTCAAACCTTCAACGCGACAGGGGATATCACCGGAGATCAGGCTAGCCTTAATATTAGTAGCACGCTTGCTGATAACAGTACATTGTATGGAACGAAGACGCTCGCGCTTTCATCAGGGAGTGTTGCGATAGATGCAGGAAACGATTCGAGTGCGAATAATGGCGTTGTGATACCGGCGACTGACCAGCGTGGATTTTCCCGCTCAGGAGGTACAGATATTGGTGCATATGAATATGACACGACTACTACTCCTACTCCAACTCCTACAAATACTCCTACTCCAACTCCCACACCTACAGTTACACTGACTCCTACACCTACACCTACACCTACTCCTACGGAGTCAAATAATTCTTCAGGTACATCTACTTCGCAAAGCAGCATTCAAAGTTCTAATGCTTGTACAGCGAGTGCTCCGGTGGGAAGTCCAAATCTTTATCAAATTAATCTTTCTGGAAATGAATCAGAGCTTTTCTTTACACCGGTTGATAACGCAGATAGTTACTATATTTCTTATGGGACAAATTCAAATGCAGAAGGGTACGGAGTTACTTTTAAATATTCTGACAAAAGCGGTGCAATTGCTTATAAAATAGGAAGTTTAGAAACAGGAAAAACTTATTATTTCAAAATAAGAGGTGGAAACGGCTGCGCTACGGGTGATTGGTCAAATATAGATAGGGTTTCTGTAAACAATGCTTATACTGGATTTATCTCAGATTTAACAAAAGATGAAGTGGAAATTAAAGAAGCAGTTTTTGAAAATAGAAAATCAAATGTTTGCGAATACTTAGTCGAGGAAGGAGATAATCTATGGTCAATAGCAGAAAGTAGCTTGGGAAATGGAAAATATTTTCAGGAGATTTCTGATCTAAATAATTTAAGCCAGGGGTTTTTAGGAATTGGACAAAAACTTAAGTTACCCTGTGATGTAGACGGCTTAGAAAAGGCGAAAGAGGAGATAGAGAGTTCTGGGGTTAGTCTAGAAATTAATGTTAAAGATACTAAAAATCGACCAGTAAAAGGCGCTACGGTTACGCTTCATTCAAAGGTTCAAGTATCCAAAACCAATGACGAAGGAGTTGTAACTTTTAAAAATGTTGCGGCAGGTGGTCATAGAGTAATAATTGCATACGGGACATTTACCGGTGAGCGAAAAATTGATGTTAAAGGTGATTCGAAAGTTCAAGACTTATCATTAAAAGTAGAAATGAACAGTGGTTTTTCTTACCCAGCGGTAATTGCGGTTATTGGTTCTTTGATAAGTATTATTGTAATTCTTTTAGCAATTATTCTTAGAAAAAGAAATATTTATCTTAAAAAGTAGACTCTTATCTCCGATGTAATTATTTTGAATGAATTTGGCAGTCGGAAGTGGTACCTGGTATCAAGGAAAACATAAGCCACTCGTCACTAAAGAACTTTTTGATAAAGTACAGGCTGTTTTACAAACTGTTCCTAAGGGATACAAGAATAAAATCTTTCCTTTCAAAAGTATTTTCAAATGTGGTGGATGTGGAGGTGGCGTAACAGCAGAAGAAAAGCTAAGGAAGTTAAAACATGGTGGATTTGTTAAGCATACTTACTATCATTGTGGAAGATCACTCAATTACGAATGTGATGAACCATATATTACCGAAAATGATTTGATAAAACAATTAATCGCTAATATCGACAAGATTAAGTTTAATCACACAGGAGTGACAAGGAAAATTCAAGAGGATATAGAACGCTACCATCGACTCAAAACTCAGGTACTCCATCAAGAATTTATAGATGGCCATTTGGCCGAATTTAACAGAGTTCCACAGACTTCAGCAGATAAAAATGAGATGACGAAAAACTACCTTCTCCATATTCTCCAGATCGGAACAGTCGAAGAACGGCAAGAAGCACTCTCATTCATCAAAACGAAGTTTATTTTATCTAAAAGAACGATAACAATTCAGAAATAACCCCAACACCTACGATAGGTGTTCTTCTCGTGGCTTAAATTCAGAGTAAAACTGGGGGTAAAAATAGTGTATTACAGGCTCTAAAACGTCAATTCAAACAAATAGGCGATCGATTAGCAAGCCACATCGGGCTTTTTTGAGCAGGCCTACGGGCGCGCTGAACCTTGATGAAAATGTGACCCGTGTGGGAGTCGAACCCACCCTACTGGGATGAAAACCCAGTTTCCTAACCGATAGAAGAACGGGCCAGGTTATAGAACATGGTTATTATAGCAAAATTGGGGGGAATTTAAAATATCGCGCCCGAGAACCGTGAGGATCCCGGGCGTGATATATACAGTATGCACGATTACATCTTTTTTCGCAAGCTCTCGAGTAACTCACGTGCAACGTCTTTTCCACCAAGTCCAAAAGCAAGTCCTCCGGCAACTGCAACCATAGCTACAACGCCTGAGAAGAGAATTCGTATCAGATCACTTGCAATACCTAATTGATTAAGTACTACTAAGCTCACAAACACTATTACTGCCCATCGTGCGACTCGCGCGACGGTCTTTGCAGAATCAGGAGAAATGCCTTGCATTGAAGCGCGCACCAAATCGTGAACAAGCTTTGCAACAACAAAACCCACCATAAGAAAGATTACTGCTATGAAGACATTTGGCAAAAACAACAAGAGATTATTTAGAATTCTTGTGAATCCACTCAAGCCCCACATTTCAGCAACAGGCACGAAGAAAAGAAGTATAACGAACCATCGTACCAACTCTCCCAAAATCAGCGCCCAATCAGCCCCTCCTTTTGACTCTGGCACTCCGTATCTTTTAAGAATATTTCCAAGTTTGAGATATCCAAAAAGTTGAATAATAACTTGTTTGAGAAACGCTCCCAAAATAACACCAATCAAAAGAACAATAAGTCCAGAAAGAAATCTCGGTAAAAAAGTGACGACAGTGTAAAGCGCGTCATTTAATGTTACGGTCAATGTATTTCCAATATTTCTATCCATGTATATTCACCTCCCTTCGTCATTTCATTCCTCAGGGCACGGCCCTTCTTTTATATCCATGCGAATGCCTGAATCTGTGTAACGAACCATTTCAGTTTACAACGAGTTGATGAATTGTCAAGCAAGAAATTGTTAGGATACGGTAAGGATTGATTTGAGGATCCTTTGTCTGGTAGAATTACATGTCCCATTTGGGCCGATACCCGCCCGACACGCAAGACAAGCTTGCGAAGTCGTTGCGGACGGGGCTCAACCATATGTTTTATACATATGTATTAAAAAGTAAACGAGATAGTAACCTATATATAGGTTACACTAAAGATCTTAGAAATCGTCTCGCGGAGCACCAAAAAGGCCTAGTTGATTCAACTAAGGACAGATTGCCTTTAGAACTTGTCTATTACGAGGCGTGTACTAATTCGGAAAAAGCTTTGGAAAGAGAAAAATTTTTCAAAACCGGATTTGGTAGACGATACTTAAAGAATAGGCTCTAGGGCCGATAGCTCAACGGTAGAGCAAAAGCCTTTTAAGCTTTTGGTTCAGGGTTCGAATCCCTGTCGGCTCACATTCTTCAGTTTGCAACATTTTCTTTGGATTTATCCATTATTTTTGATACACTTCAGATATGCCACCAAAATCTAGTAAAACCGTTCAAATTAAAAAATCAGAAGTCATTGATGGTTATACAATAAAATATCATGCTAACGGTAAATCTGTTTGGTCAAAAGGCAAAATAAAAAATGGAAAACCTGATGGATACTGGGAATGGTATCGTCCAGACAGAACGATTAAACGGTCAGGTACATTCAATGATGGGGAACCTGTAGAAAAATGGACGACATATGACTCAAAAGGAAAAGTATATAAAGTTACTGAGAAAAAAAACTAAAGTATTGATACTTGGATATTATATTGCTGTAGTGTTTGATAGACTCTGTTAAAATAGGACTCGAAGGTGTTCCATTCTTGGGACACTCGGCTCACACAACGGTTTTCTCTGATTTTCTTCGAATTATATTCCTCTTCTTTGATATACTCATACAAAATTATGAAAAATACTGCACTAACACCACATAGTTTTTTAATAGGTAAATGGAACGTAGAAATGGTACATACAGCATTACCCAAACCCTTAAACTGGGAAGACTCTTTTGAATGGGTCGAAGAGTCATTTATCATATGGCATTGGCAAGGAAAAAATGAAGTTCCAAAAGCAACTTCTATAATCGGTCGCAATGAAAATAAATCAGGAATTATATATACCATGCTTTATTATGATAACCGCGGGGTTTCAAGAATTTTAGAAATGAGTTTTGAAGATGGACTTTGGAAGTATAGTCGTTTAGACTCAGATTTTTCTCAACGTTTTGAGGGTATGGTTAATGAAGATAGGAATGTCATTAAAGGGAAAGGTGAAGTTTCTAAAGATGGTGGGGAAACGTGGAATGATGATTTCTCAATAATTTACACCAGAATAAAATAATATTTAGAAACCTTGAGTCACTTCACACATCTACGGTTTTCTATGGATTTCTTCAAATTGGTAAAATATTTTGTTATACTTAATTTGTGAATAAAAAGAATCATGAATTGATAAAATGGCTTATAGGGTGTGGGGCTATTGCTGGTCCAATCTATATACTACTTGGGTTGTTTCAGGTTGTTATTCGCACAGGCTTTGATATTACTCGACATGACCTGAGTCTTATGAGTAATGGTGAGTTGGGTTGGATTCAAATAGGTAATTTTCTCCTAACCGGGCTTTTGATTATTCTCTCTGCATTTGGAATTCGAAAAGTGTTGAAAGGTACAAATGGAGGAACATGGGGTCCAATTCTTCTTGCTGTTTACGGTATAGGGCTAATTGGTGCGGGAATCTTTGTCGCCGACCCAATGAACGGATTTCCTCCCGGGACATCGGGAAATACAATTACTATTAGCGGCATCATGCATTTAATTAGTGGCAGTATCGGATTTATCGGTCTTATTGCCGCATGTTTTGTTTTTGCAAGACGTTTTTATAAAAATAAAGAAAAACAATGGGGGAATTTTTCTCTTGTAACAGGTATTATCTTTTTCCTAGCATTTTTCGGCATTGCATCTGGCTCACAACCTAGAAGTCCGATTTTAACACCAGTGACACTTGGTTTTTGGGTAGCAGTTATTATCAGTTTTACTTGGCTAACAATGTTATCTCTTAAATTATCGAAGGATTCATATAAGCATCAAGAATAAATTAAGCATATATCGGAATTTGGTACTCTTGGAAAGTATGGTAAACCCTATTAAAATAGACTTGAAAGGTGTTCGATTCTAGTCTGAGTCGGTTCACACTCTTCGGTTTTCTACGGATTGCTACGAATTTCTTCGGATATGTAAATAATTAGCTAGTTAGATACGCAAATCCCTAAAGTCTGTTTATTACTTTCTTTTGATATACTGATAAAGATGAAACATTGGAAATATAAAAATATTACTTTTTTACTAATTTCTATTCTTGTAGCATACTTTTTATCACGCTTTGAGATGTTTCACACTTTTTTGCTAAGCCTCGGAGAATTAGGTTATTTAGGAGCATTTCTTGCAGGAATATTATTTGTATCTACTTTTACGGTTGCTACGGGAGCTGTTCTCATTTTAGTTCTCGCAGAGAAGCTTTCACCAATAGAGATAGGGTTATTTGCAGGAGTTGGAGCCGTTATTGGTGATTTTGTTATTTTTCGGTTTTTTAAAGATAATATTCTTGAAGAAATTTCGCCAATATACAGATTGTTAGGTGGTGGACATTTAACTAAAGTATTACATACCAAGTATTTTAGTTGGACACTGCCCGTTATTGGAGCGCTAATAATAGCATCCCCACTTCCTGATGAAATTGGAGTAAGTCTTATGGGAATTTCTAAGTTGAAATCTTATCAATTTTTATTAATTTCATTTATACTAAACACAATTGGTATAATTTTAGTTATATCTGCCTCTCGCATAATTAAACCTTAATATGTCTTGCTAGTAGTTCAAGAATATGAAGGCACTTGAATTTGATGATGCTGGAAAGTTTTATAAACTCGGTTAAAGTAGCTTTGAAAGGTGTTCGGTTCTCGCCTGAGTCGGCTCACAAATTTCTACGGATTTATAATAATACTCTTTGATTTAATTACTTCATGGGAAAAGTAATCGCAGGCATGACCATGTCTTTGGATGGATACAGTAACGACCGAAATGGGAGCGTAAAAAAGCTTTATTCTGATTTTAGGAAGATGTGCGGTGTTTCTTCTTTTCAAGAAATGATTGAGAACAGAGGCGCTGTCGTTATGTTGACCGTGCAGTACGTAAAAACCTTATTTGATAACAGTTATACTGTCAGTTGCGTATCCTCCACCCGTGTAAAATGCTTCTGTAGATAGTGTATGACTTCCGGGGGTCGTATTTGGGTTATACCAGAAAACACAGTCAGTTGTAGTGTTACACGTACGAATCTGAGTTGTATCAAAATATACATTAATGGTAGCTGCAACCGCACTTGAGTTAATAGAGATTTTTGTTAATGTATATTGAGGAAGTTGATAATTATTGGCTGGCTCGAGTATTTCAACAGTATATTCTCCAGGAGTAGGAGTTGGGGTTGGTTCCTCAGTTGGAGTAGGAGTAATCGATGGATCAGTTGTTGGCGTCGGCGTTGGCACTTCAGTCGGGGTAGGAGTAGGTTGTATTGGCAATTCTAAACCAACTCGTGTCTCACAATCCCATCCTGCATCAACCAAAACTCCTTGGTTACTGAGTCCTCCATCGCAGTAGTCAATTCCCTCACCGCCATAAAGATAATCAGTACCAAGACCCGCAATCAACGTATCATCTCCCGCGCCTCCATAATAATACTCATCACCATCAGGATCTGTTATCGTATCGTTTCCTCCATTGCCATAGAATCTCTCAGGAGTATTTAAGACCTCTCCTCCTCCACCATTTCCACCGCTAATCGTGTCTGCTCCATCGCCATACATTTCATAGGTATTGCCCAAAATAAGCACAGTCACATCATTTGGATAGTCAACACACGTTCCACAAATAATTTCAGGCCCATGGGTTGGGTATACAACCGGCTCAGTGCCAACTGGTGCGACCCGAGCACTATCTCCGACAATAATATCTACACTCGCATCGCCATTGAGCGTATCATTGCCCTGCAACGCGCATGTTGGATCATGAATCGCGCCAAGCACTCCTGCTGCATTTTCGAGTCTGGTCGTCTGCTCCGCACTCAGAATACTTTCAACCGGGAAACAGTCTCCAATTATATTGTCTGCTCCAGATCCGCCGTATGCTTTATCTGCTCCCTCTTGACCAATAATCGTATCATTGGCATCCTCGCCATACAGTGTGTCATCTCCTGCTCCACCATCTAGAATATCAACGGCTGATTTTCCACGAAGAATATCATTTCCTGCTCCTCCAAATAAAATATCATCATGAGTATATCCTGTTATATCATCATTATCTTCCCCACCGCTTAAAATATTTTTTCCAGCACCGCCCTCAATCTTGTCTACTCCAGCTCCACCAACTACTACATCGTCTCCATCACCTGCATATATTTGGTCATTTCCTAGTCCACCATGGATTAAATCATTTCCCTGCTTACCGCTGAGTTGATCATCTCCATCGCCACCAAATAGTGTATCGTCACCTGTGTATCCGTCAACGATATCGTTTCCAGCATCTCCTTGAATCTTGTCATTTCCGTCGCCTCCATTTATTCTATCTACTCCATCGCCTCCACAAATGACATCATGTCCCCCATTGCCATTGAGCGTGTCATTTCCCCCAAGACCAAACAAAACATCATTCGCAGCTGTTCCCGAAAGAGTGTTATTGAGATCGGTTCCAACAGAAACGTTGTATCCGAGTGCAGTCCATTCAGAAGATGTCTTATCAAAACACGTAGGTTCAAAAAGCTGCGCAAATGAAAATTTAGGAGCAATAAGAAGGGCAAAGAAAAATGTAATTACTATAAAAAGTAGAATTTTTCGCATAATGTGTCTGTCCCGGTATTATAATAACTATTTATAAAATTACAAGAGGAAGTTATCAAAGCTATGCAGAATATTACTGAATCAGACGCTTAATCATAAGCTGTAATGCGGTGCCTCTTAATCATTTGTTACGGTGAGTATTTTGCGAGCTTCAGCCTTTGCAGCTTCGTTTGCCCACAATTTTTCCATTTCTTGCGCTCGTGCTGGCCATTCATCTTGTGCATTTTCCACAGCTCTCCGATAGGTAACACCGTATTTCTCCTCCATATACGAAATAGCCGCAAATGCAAAATCTACGCCAACTTTTTCGGCCTTATGCTTTTCATCATCCAAAGCATAATTACCTATGGCAATTTGCCTATCAATCAATGCAGCAGATAACTCTCGAGTAAGCGGTGCAATCATTGGCATCAGAATATCGCCTTCACCTTTTTTGGGATATCGCTTTGCATTATCAGCAATCATAGTAGCAATCCCTGCAAAACCGTACTTTTCATCATACTTTTCAAGTAATGCACGAGGATTTTCTTTCGCAAGTTGAAGGTTATTTGGCCTTCCATCTATACTCCGTCCAACACCCCACATATCGTGATCCAAACAAAATCCTCGAACCTCTTCAGGAATTCCTTCATCCTTTAAAATTCTATAACCATCCTCTGGATGCTGAGTGTTTCTCCCTATTTCACCATCCGTTCTTCCTATATCATGGTATTTACTATTTTCAATAACCTTTGCTGCTTCTTCCTGCTGTCGCTCCAGTGAAAGATTACTATCATAAATAAAGCGCAAACCAACGGATTCAACTTGGAATGTATGATGCACAAAAGGGGGAGCCTTTTTTGGTGCTTCTTTGCCTTTTTCAGCGTAGCAATTATATGCCCGACTCATGAAAAGATTAGTAGCTCGCTCAGGCTCTGCTCGTCTTCTTTCAACGTGTGGAGGTGCCTCTTGTGCGTCTAAAATACTGTTTACAGACATAGTATAGTTTTATACGAAATAAAAACGATAAGCAAGTATAACAATATATGGTATTATCAATATATGCTTCGCCTGGTCAAAAAAAATATTTCGCGTCTTTCACATTTCTCACATGAAATTGGTCTTCCTATAACGCTGATGCTCGTAATTGGCATTACCTTAGCGCTCATTCTTGCAGCAGCACCACTCTACTCTCAATTATTTTTTTACTTTGATATCGCCAGAGACGCCTATGAAGCCTTTTCTATTTCGCATGGCGATATCAAAGTACTAGGACCAGGAACTGATATTGAAGGTCTTAACCATGGAGTACTGTGGTTTTATGTATTATCTTTTCTGTATGCGCTTTTCAATCAAGATGTACAACTTGTCGCAACTGTATTTTTTGTTCTTTTTTTCTTAAGTCTTCCAGTAGTAGGATACCTAGCATGGAGGCTTTTTGAAAATAAAGTAGTAGCAGTTGGTGCCGTTGTTCTATACGCTTTTTCTCCACTTTTTCAACTCTCAACACGCTGGCTTTCAAATCCAATCCTCTCTTTTCTTGTTATGCCAATTCTGCTTTTGACGTTATGGGAATACATACAAAATCAATCCATAAAAAAAACAGTTCTTTTGGGAGTTCTTTATGGAATTATCATTCAGTCTCAACTTGCATTTTTGCTTCTGCTCGTCTTTCTCCCCCTATATTTCCTGGTGTTCAGGCTTCGAATGTACGTATCGCATCTACTTTTTTTTAGCGGAAGCATACTAATCACCATAAGTACAATTCTTATAGGAGAGGCTAAATTTGGATGGAAAGGAACAAGCAATCTACTGCATTTCGTTACTTCATCAAGTGAGGGTCGCAAATCATTTGCCGATATATTTTCACTCGTCGTTCACAAAGTAAATGAACTTTTTTCGATGAGCGTATTACCCTTTCCATCTTTATTTCCAATAATTATATTTGTAGCGTTACTTTTTTTTACAAGAAATTCTTTCAAAAAATATTCTAGAGCGCTTCTTTTTATAAGTATTTGGCTTATAAATATAATTCTTTTCCGTATGTTTGATACTGGCATATCACGAAGTCTTTTTGTTTTCTACCCCTCAGTTGCACTCCTTGCAATACTGGTGGCTTTTCTTATAATGACTATTGTAAAAAAGCAGCCACTTTTTATTGCAGCAGTTATATCTATAGTTTTATTGCAAATTATGACAAATTTGAATTTCATAAAAAAACAAGAAAATCCTCTAACCGTACAAAAGGGAATGACACTCGCATATCAAAAGCACATTGTTGACTATACCTATAAAAGTTCAGGTCTTATGCCCTTTACCATAAATACCCTTACCGTTCCCCTTTATATAAATACTACATGGGCACATCTATACAATTTTTATGGCACACGAAAATATGGATATTTGCCATTTTGGGATGGAAAAGATCAAAAAGGATATTTAGGAAGTCTACCAAAAAGCGATGTAAAAACGGTGTATCGGTATCTCATCATCGAACCTACGAGCGGTATACCTGAAGTATATATTGGTGCAACCATTGATGAAGAAAATGCTATTTCGACATTGGTCGAAGAAAAAAAGTTTGGTAATTTTCGAGTACAAAAAAGATTAGAAAAATTACATGAATAATAGAGCTCAGCCGTTATTTCGTATTAAAGGAATTGTAAAAGAAGGGGCAAAACGTGGGAAAAATCTGGGATTTCCTACCGCAAATATGCTTTTCTCAGAAAGCCTTCCAGATGGAATATATATTTCACAAACCATAATAGGCAACACTACTTTTCAATCAGTGACGTTTATTGGTGCAGCAATTACATACAATGAAGTAAATCGAAAAGCCGAGACCTATATACTCGATTTTAATGAAGACTTGTATACGAAGGAAATTACAGTTAATCTTTTACAAAAAATTCGTGACAATGAAAAATTCGAATCGGAGGAAAAGCTCATTGCGCAAATGATTGAGGATATCAAATATACACGCAAATACTTTTCTACTTCTTTATAAACGAGACTTTATATAATACAAAAGAAAGTAAAGCAACACCAACTATTTGTGTCAAGGAAAGTCCTTTGTTGAAATAAAAATAATCAATAAAAATTGCTGATGCAGGCCATACAAGCTCACACAGTGTTGCCACTCGTGCAGGAATTTTCTTGAGACCATAATAATAAATTCCCAGTGCAACCATTCCGGTTGTAACTGTTATCAACGCAAGCATTCCCCACTGAGGAGTCGTTAAACTTTGTGCAAATCCGTTTGTTGCTAAGACAAATACAAGACCAAAAAGAGTAGTCAAGAAAAATCTCAGTGCCGTCGCGGTCATAAAACTCACTTTTTGCAATATGTATTTACTGACAGCGGTAGACGTTCCCCAAAAAAGCCCCGCCAAAAGTGCAAGACCAGCAGCTTGTGCAGTTGCAAGATTTTGTGCAATATTGACTGTGAGGTTTTGAAAACTGATCAGATATGCAGCAACCAAAGCAAGTGCCGCCCATAGTGCAAATTGTCTCGTTATTTTTTCACGCAAGATTATTGCAGCAGCGGTTATCGCCCAAATTGGTTGTAACTGTTGAAGAAGTACTACAACTGAAAATTGAATATACTGAACGCGTCCCAGTGCTGCGGTGTAAAATAACGTTCCCAAAAGTCCTGACACAAGTGAGACAACTGCAATTGCTCCCCATTCACGCTTAGTCATTGTGCGAATTTCAGGTAAAATCTTGGGGAGAAAAAATAATAAAATAATACTGCCAAAAAGATGCTCATAAAAAACAATCACCTGTGGTGGAAGTGTATAGAGCGAGCGACGCAATAATCCGTCAAAACTCCATAAGAGTGCTGCAAGTGCTACAAAAAATACTCCTGGATTTATCTTGGACATCATGAAAGTGTACCACAAAAGCGAAGGATTTCAAATTTGACCAGCATCCACTTTTTTTCCTATGCCGAAAAATCTTTGATACAATAAGTTCTATGTCACTTTTTGGTTCAGAAATAAGAGAGCGGCTCGGTAAAGAGGTTGAGGATAAAATGGATACAGGTCAAGACTGGTTTGTTACTCATAGTTCGCGAGCAGATTACCAAAAAGCGTTTGATAATGTGCTACATGGAAGACTCATTCATGACTCAATTCTCGCACGAACTATGCGTAGTCAACAGGCTTTTGCAATGGACTTGATGGGATATGGCACCGCTCTTGATATGCCAATGACTGGTGGACTTGCTGTAAGTCTGAGTGATAAAAGACTAGTGACACAACAACAACGTGATTCACAAAAAAATATTGGTCATATTTCAGGAGACGTATTAAAAAGTACTACATGGGTTGAAATAGAAGAATGGATTAAAAAAAATAACACTCAAGATCAAGGCTTTCACCTTATTATGTGTAGACCCATACGTGGTATTCGTCATCTTACTGATAGACCTGAGGTCCATTCAGTTCTTTTACAAAGAGCATGGAATGTATTAAGTCCAGATCGTGGAGTACTTTTAACACAAACCCATACGGCAGATAGTCCATATCTCCCTCAATGGATAGACATACTGAATGCCACACCTGGTATACATGCAGACTTTCACATACCCGATCACAATCAGGAAGAGATTTATGATACATTACCAACCTTAAAGCTTACCCGTCTACCAGATGCACCCGAAAAATTACCACAGCGGATATAACCAAATTGGCTTTGGTTCTGGCAAAAACCAGCCGGTCATAAAACCCCACAGAACTAAGACACTTATGGTTGATACAAACAACAGAATAACTGCAACTACGTACTTATACCAAGGATTTGGTAAGTCTTGAGTTTGAATATTTTTGCTGGTCAAAATATAGGGAATCCCAATTATCGATCCGTACACCACAAAAACATAAACCCAAAGCAAAACTCCTACAGGAAAAGTTGCTAAACCTTGCATAAAAATCGCTCCTTGTTGCTCGATCAGTACTCCATAGAGACCTTGAACAATGAATACTTCTTTAATAGAAAATCTAAATTTATTGAGCAAAATTACCCATACGAGTGCCCAACTTCCATAGAACCCTATGCTCATTATAAGATCAGGCAATAATTGTGGATGTAGGAGCGCGGGAGCGGGACTTTTAGCAAGATATTCACTTGTCCAAGCCAATACTTCCGCTATCAATCCACTCGCAATAATACTGATGATAATAAGTG
>Ga0163150_10006733_pt1 | contig 13890 bp, 8 predicted proteins | sample OliLakLV19P2IB_FD_148628 | JGI IMG/M metagenome (GOLD analysis project Ga0163150, IMG submission 148628) | Freshwater microbial mat bacterial communities from Lake Vanda, McMurdo Dry Valleys, Antarctica - Oligotrophic Lake LV.19.P2.IB | ecosystem: Environmental > Aquatic > Freshwater > Lake >...
CCTGATTTACAAGGCCGAGGATGTTGCGTTCATTCATATTAACCACCCGAGTGCTAAAGGACTCGCATTGAGGAAGGGACGCCGGATTTCACACCTCTTCTGCGGGCCATTTTACATTGAGCCGACTGGCCGGCATTTGCTGATGTCCAGCGGATCTCGTTTATTCACTGACTGGCGGCAGTGGATCGACACCAACGACGGAGGTGGTTGATGTTTACGGATGCAATCACCACTCCAGCGCGTCTGGAGGTTCTAATCGATGTGCTTCGGAATCTCAGGCGAGACAAACGTGTTGTTGATGCGGATATGCTTTACAACCTGCTTCAACCTGACGGACTACCGCATGTCAATCCTCAGCGCGGTCAGGCAAAGGCTGTGCTACGCGCGGCGAAGGAACTGTCATTAGTCGAAGACGACGGAGGTAGACTGGTACTGGTAGGAGCAGACAAAATGGGAAAGCGAGCGACGCGCGAACTGCTACTTGAGGCCTTCGACCGGATCGTTCTGTCTGGTATATCGGTTGAACCTTATTTTGCATTGTTCTACGCGTATATGTTAAGTGTGGGCTCCAGTGACGTTGGCAGAAAAGGAGATGAATGGGCGAGGGATTTCAATCGAGACGTATTTCAAGACCAAGCGATGCCAAACCCTTTCAACGCCGAGAAGGTGACGGGGATGCATCGGTGGATGCGATGGGCAGGACTTGGCTGGTATGATTCGTCCGAATCCTTCAACTGCAATCCGTACGGAAGGGTTCGGCGAGCCCTCTCTGGAATTTTTGGAAAAGCAAAGAGATTGGACGATGAGGCGTTTATTGTGTCACTGGGACAGGCATGTCCTGAGCTCGATGGCGGAGCGCTGTTTGCAAAGGCCGCCAATAACAACAATCAGTCTCAACATCTCTTGTCGATCGGACTAGCCCAGGCACTCTTAGACCTGCACGACGAGGGAATCATTCGCCTTGACGCATCTCAGGACGCCGAAGGATGGGGTCTTGAGCAATCCGACCCGACAGGACTCAGCGGGCCGAGATTGGTTGCAATCGAACTGACGGCGAGGAAGTAGCACATGTCTATCAAGCCGATTGAACCCTGCTGGGATCCCGCCAACGTCCGCAAGGCGATTAGCAGCGCCGGTGTTGCTCTCTTGTCGGCAGATGATCGGCCGTACTTCTTGGCTACACATGCGCCGGTCACTCGGATTTGGGACGAGCGCGCACAGCGTCGCATCGGCGAAGCTCAATGCTTTGCCGAAGTCGTCACTGGTCGTGGCGATGTCATGGCTGCGGTCCACGGTAATCCCGGTACGGGTAAATCTCACCTGATCCATTGGCTCAAATTGCGAACGGATGACGCACTGTCCCGAGGAGAGCTGAAGGGCATCTGCACGATCTTGATTCAACGCAGCACTGGCACCCTGAAGGACGCGCTGTCACAGATGATTCAACAACTGGGAAGCGCATTTCATAAGCACCTCGAACCTGTCCGCCAGGCGCTCGAAAAGATCGGTGATCACACGGCGAAGGAAAAGCTGCTCATGGCTCTGAGCCTTGAGTTGGGAAGCTTGCGACAGAATAGAGACAAGCCCGCACTCCCTCGTTCGCTTAAAAGTCTCTCGGAAGCGTGCCGTTCTGAGGGTTTCGGCCGTTGGCTATGCCGCATTGGAGGTCCGCTCGATCTGAATATTCGTCGATTGAATGAGCCGGCCGGGATGGATGGAGCTACAGAGATGGCAGAATTCTCGGCCGTTGATCTGAGTCCCACGCCGGAGTATCGCGATCCCCGTCATTCATCAGAGGCTGTGCGCGATCTGCTCGATGAGCTGGACGACGATCGCGAACTTCGTCTCGAAGCGGCAGCAGAAATGAATGATGCGCTCCGCTACGCGATTCAAGAGGTGACAGGATTAGGCGGAAACAAACTACGGGAGGTATTTGACGAAATTCGCCGGGAACTCAAGGCCCAGGGGCAGATCCTGGCCATCTTCATCGAAGATGTCTCCGCGATGGGTGAGTTGGACACCGAAGTCATCAACGCCGTAGAACCACAACCGCGACCTGAGTTGTGCAACATGATCGCAGTTCTCGGCCTAACGGAGGCTGGATTCGCTCGTCTTCGCGACAACGTCCGCCAAAGGCTTACCCATACCTACTCGATAGGCACTGCTGCCGCTGGGGATTGGCGAGAAGACCCAGACGAAACGGCGAAGCTTGCCGCCCGCTATCTGAATGCCATTCGCTTGGATGAAGCATCCGTGCGACGAATTGCCGAACACCGCCGCACCGTCAGTGACATCACCGAGAGCAAGTGCACCTTGTGCCCACAAGTAGAGCTGTGTCATCAGGTGTTTGGTAGCGTCACGCTGGGTGGTGTCGAAGTCGGAATGTTCCCGCTTACCAAGGCGGCACCATCCCGGCTATTGAATGCACTGGCAACTGACCGCCCTGGCATTCAGAGAACTCCGCGTGGTCTACTTGCTCAGACAATGATTCCGATTCTTTCTGATCGGGGCAATGCCGTAGACTTGGCGTCCGTTCCTCCCGCAACCCTTCCCGTTAACGTTCCCACGTTTGATTACTGGACTGCATTCGCTCAAACCTACTGCAGCGGCGCTGGCTGGACAGACGAAGAGCGTCAACGTCTTCGGATTGCCACCGGACTATGGTTCGACCTGCCCAGCAATGCTCAAGCCGAAGACTTAGCGTCGGCGCTTCAACCGATCCTGATTCATTTCGGCTTCCCGAAGCTCAGTCGGAATGTGAAGCCGGCTGAGGCTCGCCCCAAACCTGTAACTCCAACTCCTCAACCCGTCACTCCGCAACCCGTCACGTCCCCCGCCAGCAGAAAGCTCAATGAATTTCTGCAGCGACTCAATCGATGGAAAGCGGGTGAAAAATTTCAGAAGGACGAGGAGCCGCGTCGACTTCTCGCTGGCCTGATTCGACGTGCTATCGCGTGGGATGAGGAACAGGTTCCAACTCATGTCTGGAAATCACTGATCCAGGACAAATACGAGTACGTCCAGATCGAGGGCCAGACGTCAAATCCCGTAACCTCGTTCCTGCTCTCATTTCCGCGTAACGATGAGACATACCACGCGCTTGAGGCTCTGGCCCAGTTCGAACACGTTGGGAATGGCTCGTGGAAATTCAAATACGGCGGCATTTACCAACGGTATGTGTCGAGGTGGCTGCGACGCAATCATGCGATGATTGTTGAGCGACTCAAAGCGGTGAATGACGTCGATGCATCCAAGCCCGTCGCCGCCGCCGTGCGCTTTTTAGCAGCCGTTGCGATGTTTCGTTCCCGATTGCGACTTCCAGACAAGCGAGACGATCTGGTACGGGAGGTCCTTGCTAATATCTGGGACGACGCAGGTAAACCCCTTTCGTTGTCCCCTGCGATAGGCAAACTGATCGAGGACATGCAGTCTCGATGCAACACCGTGCGAAGCTTCCTATTTGATGAATTGAACGTCCCGCAAGGCGCCACGGGAGGCATCAATTTCATCGACCCGCGACCCATACTCGAACATGCCGAAGCGTTCGCCTCAGACTTGATGATCAAACCATTGCCGGAGGTTTACTTTTCCAGCTACTGGAAATCGCGCTATGTTGCCATGCAGCGCATGGCAGCTTACGCCACTCTCGCAACGGCGATAGCAAGTGAGCGACAGTGCCTTAACGATCTACTTGCACAGATAAAAAGCACAATTGAGAGTTCCGGCGTGATTCTGTGCGACGCACAGGAATCCATGACAGCATATTGTAAAGCGTTGAATGAGGTCATGATTGCCAAGAAGGAGAGCAGACAAAGTGCTCGGCCAGATCCCACATTCGACCCGTTGTGGCAGCGGCGAATTTATGCTGAAAACTCCGACTCATGGGGGCGTGCAATTCGACGGGGACTTGAGGTCATTGCGTCAACAAAAAACTTAGATGTGCTGTTGTTCGATCCAAAGCAAGTCAAAGAGGCTACCATCTCGCTACAGTCTGCTGACCGATTTTTACGCGATTTTAAGGGGGAACTTGATGAACTGGAAGCGTCGCTGTTTCCGGATCAAGCAGATGCAGGTCTCGAAGCAGAGGTGCTGAAATTGTTATCAGAGTTGTCCGGAGTCGCTGGTCCATCGTCAAGTCAGCAGGCGGATGAATCGACAAGCGAATCTGAAATCAGGGATCGCGCATTAGAAAGCGAGGAAGGTACCGATGCCAACGACGTTCAGTCTGGAAGGACTTCGACAGCAGATCGTGTCTCTCCCCGAAAAGAGCAAGCAGGCGAAGCGGATTGAATCAGCACGACAGTACCTGACAAAACTGCGCCAGCATTCACAGGCCGTCCGCCTCACACGATCGGGGCGTCTGTCAGCGCCGGTCGTGTTTGAAGATGTCAATCTGAGCAAGGTCGACGACTGTCTCAAAGCGCTCGCTCGCGCAGCTAGGAGATTGCACAAGCGACTGAGCGAAGATGGCGGTCGAATCGCCGAAAGCAAGACATCAGAGACTGTTGCCGATATCGGATCTAGCTGTCTAGCGGCAGAAAAATCATTGTCAAACACTTGGACGGAGGAACTCGCAGCAGTCTTGAATCGATACGACAAACTGATCGCGGCGCTACAACAACTTCGACTTACCGGCGCGGAAGAACTCTCGCTTGCACTCAGACGATTGAAAGAGAATGCCACTCGGCCGCCATATGAGAATGATCGGGCGGTCTCAGTGCGTGCGGACGTTGATGCGTTGGCCAACGCGATCGCAATGCTCGGCTTGACGGGGCCGCTCGGAACGTTTTTAACACGTGCCGCAGAAAGAATAGCAGGCGCTGATCCTCGAGACTTGTTCAAGCCAGAGGTCAAGGAATTCTTCGACAAGAACGATCTCTGGTCGATGTTGACCGTGACATTGAAGCAGTAGCTCTTGGGAAGCGGACTGAAAGGATCAAGTCGAATGACGGACTTCGAGCTGACCAGCGAGTTACTTTCCTTTATTGAACGTCGCGAGGAGCGTCTCCTCTCATGGGGGTTTTACGATATTCGTTTCTCGTCGGCGGAAATTGAGCAGGCGCTGACGACCGAGGCCACTCCATCCTTTCGGGATGCAATCGATTCATGTGGAAAAAGTGTACCTGAACTCTTGCAGCGTATGGAAGTTGGTACGCTCCTCCACCAGGTAGATCCAACCGGACCGAGTTATCGCTCACGCTTTGCCGAGGGGGTTCGGTTAATGGGACGACTTCGACAGCGATTTGACCCAAACGATTGGGCCGTTGCTCCAAAGCTTGTCTCCGACATCAAGATTCTCCTTGCAAGCAGACGTTATCCTCGACGCGATCTGACCGTCGACCAGGTGTGGAACTCCATTTCGCAGAATTGCACCCAACCCAATCTCCAGCATGCTGCGTTCCTCGCGCTGTCGCAGGACCGAGATGGCCCAATCGCGTTCAGTGCTTTTCAGCGCGACGCCATTGGGCACATCCTCGGCCAGTACGGCAAAGATGGTGCAAGTGGTTCAATCGTCTCCGCAGGAACCGGTGCAGGTAAAACCAAGGCATTCTATATCCCAGCCCTTCTGGGATGTATTACTGAACTTCACGCACCGTCGTTCACTAAGGCACTGGCTATCTACCCTCGTACGGTGTTGCTTGCCGATCAGTTTCGCGAACTCATGTCCGAAGCAGCAAAGCTCCGGGACTTACTTCGCGCGAACGGCCTGCGTCCCATTCGTATTGGTGCACTACTCGGGGATACGCCGAAAGCGGACTGGTTCGGAAGTGAATATGGCCGCCGTCGCCTAGACAACGCAGGTTGGCGGCGTGTTGATGGTGGCTACGTCGTTCCCTATCTAAAATCGCCGATCGACCGCAATGCAGAATTGATATGGCGCGACGCAGATCGGAGCGCCGGCCGAACTTGTCTCCATGTGGCCGGTGGTAACACGCCAATCATTCCGGATCGAGAAGTGTCGCTTACTCGGGATCAGATCCGCAACGAGCTGCCGGATTTCCTATTCCTCACGGCAGAGATGCTCAATCGAGAACTTGGCAGCCCGCAATGGGCTCGAACTTTCGGAATCGCAGATTCCTGGAAGCCGAGGCTTCTCCTTCTTGACGAAGTGCATACGTATGAGGGCCTGCCCGGCGCTCAGGTCGCGTGGATTTTGCGACGTTGGCGGTATTGGGCCAAAACTCGGAAGTTCCACGCAGTCGGCCTTTCGGCGACGCTCAAACAGGCCACCACTCACCTCGCAGCAACAGTCGGATTGTCTCCCAATCTGGTCACGGAGTTCAAGCCGGCCGAGGCAGATATGACCGAGGAGGGCATGGAGTACAATCTGGTGTTGAAAGGCGACCCTTCGTCGGGAACGGCGTTGCTTTCAACCGCGATTCAAGCCGGAATGTTGTTGACTCGGTTGCTGACGCCGAGGGCTGCGGCTCCGACGCCAATTGGACGGGCAGTGAAACCGGAGGAGTTCTACAGCCGCAAAGTGTTCGGATTCACCGACAACGTTGACAGCGTTAACAGGTGGTACGCGGACATGAGCAATGCGGAAGCACAACGTCTGGCTCGACTTCGAATTCCTCCGGCTCAAGGCGCCGTTACTCCAGCACAGTTCACCCGCCTTCGGCACGAAGGACAGACTTGGGAACTTCCGCTTGAAATTGGTCATCGCCTACAGCAACCCTTAGTCATTGGGCGATGCACTGCTATGGACGCGACGGGTGGCATGGCCGCAGACTTGATCATTGCGACCAGCAAACTCGAAGTTGGCTTCGACGATCCAGAGGTCGGAGCCGTCTTGCACTACAAGCGGCCAGTGTCAATGTCATCCTTCATTCAGCGAAAGGGAAGAGCAGGCCGTCGTCGCGGCACTCGGCCAATCACCGCAGTAATACTTTCTGATTACGGTCAGGATCGGTGGGCATTCCAGCACGCCCACCGGCTGTTTTTGCCAGAGATCGATAACGTGCGCTTGCCTGTGCAGAACCCGCATGTATTGCGGACTCAAGCAGTCTACTTCCTTGTCGACTGGCTTGGGAGACGGATCGGTGGATACGTCGGTCCGTTTGATTTCCTCTCGCGACCGGTAGCAAGCAATTCTGGTGCACAAGACCGGGCGATTGTTATTCTCCAAGACTTCATTGCGCGCGGATCCCTGTGGACACAATTCCGGCGCGATTTCTCTCGCTTATTTTCGCGGCCGATGATCTCTGGCGAAGCGTCCCTCTCTGAAGCTGATCTTGATGCGATATTGTGGGAAAGTCCGCGTCCGCTCCTCCGTCACGCGGTGCCTGCGTTGCTCAGAAGACTGGAAGCTCGATGGAAGTTCGCTGATCCCAAGCAGAGCGGGGCCCAAGAGGACGCGAAGTTCTTCCGCCCGCTACCCGAGTTTTTGCCGGCGGCAACCTTTTCGGATCTCGAAATCGCCGACGTGCAGGTCGATTGGGTTAATCCACCGTATGACAAGCGCGAGGAAACTCTTAGCGTTTCTCATGGACTCTCAGAAGGATGTCCAGGCCACGTTTCGAAGCGATTCTCGCTTAGATTGAATGAGTCAGGATATTGGAACCCAATATCTTTGCATCTTGCCGGCGGCGACTTGGTATGCAGCGTTCATGAGGTCTTTCCCGACAGCGTGTTTATCGAATCGATCGCTGACGTCCAGGTCTATCAGCCTCAGACCATTCCACTGACGCCACGGCCACCAACTATCCGAGACAGCAGCAATGGCATTTGGACTTGGCAAAGCGCACTAACCGGAATTGGCCAACCTCTACGGCTTCCGGTGTTCTCCACGGGGAGATGGCGGCATGTCATCGATGGATGCGAGGCCTTCCTTCACCGGGACGCAAGACTAGTCCGTCTTCTGCGATACGCCACCGAGGCAGAGTACGAACTCCGAAACGACAGAGGCCAGGGATTCCGCGGAACCCTGCGACTTCAATCGGTCAATTCGAGCGACCAAACAGAGCCGCGGGCAACGCAAGAGGCTATTGGGTTTATCCGAACCGTTGATGGAATTCGTGTTCGAATCAATCGCGCTCACTTAGATGGATTGCCGCCGGTGCAACCCGACATGGAGGCACGACTTCGTGCAGATTTTTTCTTGCATCGATTGAGCACCGATCCCGCTGTTCGCGGCAGGGTCAACGTGTTCATGGCGGAACTTGTCTGGCGAACCTCGCTGGCTATGTTGACTTCAACTGCAATTCGACAACATGTCCCTCTGCGAGAGGCGCAAGCCTTACTGAACGATCGCGCCGTGGCAGCGCGACACGTAGCTGATCGTGTGTTTGGGATCCAAGGCACTGATCAAAATGGCGGCGATGTTGACGGTCGACGCAAAACGGACCTGCTGGACTTGTGGAGCGATCCATTGTTTGTGCAGGAGATTGCCAGACTTGAGCGAATTCTCTGGGAGCCCTTGGATTCCGAGTTCATGGACTGGCTTCGCCGTCGACATGTTGCCACCATTGCTCAAGCATTTCGTATTGCGTGCGTCTCTCGACTATCTGATGTAACCGAGGACGATTTCGCACTGGACGTCGTTTGGGATGAAACGGGAGACGCCTCGCTCTTTCTCACCGAATTGGCCAGCGGAGGCTTAGGGCAAATCGAGTCGGTAGTTTATCAATTACGGGCAGATCCCGAGGCATTCAACGATTCGCTTGAAGATGCCCTTGGGTTTTGTCCCCGCGCTGAATCGAGGCAGTATTCATTCGCAGTAGCAGAAGCGATCCATCAGGCTCGACACCGGGGGAGCGCCGATGACTCACTGGCACTAGCTTTTGACGCGGTGCGAAGTGCGCGCACGTACGCCGACTTCGCTTCGGCACGGGATACTCTTTGCGGGGCTCTCGAAGACATAGGCTTGAGCAATGACCGCTCACACGTCGTGGCGACCGTGAATGAATTCTTGGCACCCGGGAGCTTGCCCGAGACAGATCGCCTTTTGCATTTGCTTAACCGCCAGTGGCGTCGTTGCTGCGATCAAGTTGGTCTCGCGATCGACGCACGGGTCTTCGCATATTTAAGCATCCGCGATAGGTTGTGGTGCGACGTAATCGGTGGAGTGTTTGGCAAAATTGGTGGGGAAATCCCAAGCGCCTCGCAACTGTACGTCCTGGTGCAACGCATGTTGTTTGACGGATGTGAAGATTCGTGCCGCGATTGTCTCGACCAGCCCAATCGCTACAACGCATTCGGAAAGCCGTCTCGTGCTCTAACCGCATTTTGGCTTGCTCTCGGACGAAGCGAGATTGACGCCGACACCGAGGCTAATTGGATGGGCATTCTTGTTGACGAGGTATGTCGATCAGGTTCGGCGCGAGTCATCTCCTCGTCAAAAGACAAGGTCGCCTTGTTGATCCCCACATTACTGGCCCGAGAATTGGAGGCTGGATACCTTCTCCAAGCGATTTCCGTCTCGCGGATCGACAACATTGGCGGTCGATGGGCAACGAACTTCCGGTTACGCGGGGTGATTTCATGAGTAGCCGCGATGTCTGGTCTCACGGAAGCGGCGTGGCGCTACTGGACCTTCTTTCTTCGTCGCTGTTGTCGCTTATCATGGCTCCGCCTGTGCCAGAGCCCGCCTATTTTTGCTCGCCATGGCTATCCAATTTCGTGTTGTTTGATAATCGCCACAGGCAAATGAACGCAGTGTTTCCGCACCAAGCAGATCAAAGCGATATCTGGTTCGCCGACTATCTTGCCGAGTTATCACGACGGATGTCTGTCAGAGTAATAACGGTCCGCAACTCGACTTCAGAAGTATTCTTATCGAATCCTTTGCTCAGGCAATCTGCGGTTAAGCTCAGGTTTGCCCCCGACGAATTCCATGAGAAGGGAATCCTCACGCCGCGATTCTACATCGAGGGTTCTATGAACTTGACGTACAGCGGGGTTTACGTTCGCGGCGAGAAGGTGACATTTCACGCGGCTGACGAAGAAGTCGGGCATCGAAAGATTACTGCCACGATGCTGGAATTCGATCGACAGTGGCACAATCTCGATAGGGGTTCACGATGAAGCTCACGAGTGCGGCTGTTACTCTGCTGAGGCATCTTTCCGCATCATGGCCCGCCGATCGGCCAGCGTTTTCGGGAAGCGATGAAGTGGAAATCGATCCATCGTCACCTTTCGCCGATGAGATTACGGCACTTTTCGGCCATATCCCGTGCTCATTGCCGTACTTTCTGCCATCCGGAGATGCGGTTGCTTGGGTCACCACAGCACCCGACGCCGAGGGGCTCCTTGCCGTCATCGAAGATTTACGCGCCTGGATTATTCCGAGCTTTGGCTGGGACGACCCACGCCGACCGATGGTCTCGCCGGGCACCGTCGACTCTAGCACCGTCGGTCAGACGTTATCCGAGTTGTCGCCCGGAGGGTACTTTCGATGGCGGACCCGACGCGATGATGTTGCGTTTGTGGTGTCAAAGTTGGCGATGCTCCGTGAGAGTTATTTCGCTCGTCCCACGCACGCGGCGGAGAGAATTCCATCTCTGATGGAGATGCGTCAGCAATTCCATACAGCGTCTGCGGCCGGGAATCGCGACGCCGCAAAAGTCGCTATTGATACGATTGATCGTTATCAACTGGACACTGCCTCCAATACGGCATTCATGAGAATTCTGCTCGCCGAAACATTCGGGGAAGTGGATTTCATTGTGTCCGGCGAGCAGACGCGACGAGTGTTTCCGCTGCACCTTCCACGTCGAGTGCGAATTGCGATTCTAAACGCATTCCATCGTGTGCACTTTAAGTCGCACGAGGATGTCGGCGAATTCCAGGCCGCCGCATCGGCGTATTCCGCAGCGATTGAGTCCGAGATTGGTGGGCTGGTTGCGAACGCAAGTGTCTCTGATAGTGACGGCATCGCGCGACTAATTGCATACCGAGCCTTATTGTTGGCTGACAATCGGCTTGCGACGGTAGTGCACAACGCGATCCCGAACGATCCAGTTACGTTTCTCCTTCATGCGCTCGTCGTTCCGCCGCCAAGCCCATCACCCGAACCATCACTCGAACCATCACTCGAACAACGGTTCTATCAAGCCAGAGTCCGTAATGATTGGGCTGAGGTTCAGCGTCTCGGCGTCGCGTTGCTGAAAGACAGCGATGAGCCGATCGCAGTATTGAAAAAGAGCCTTGAATTCGAGCCCAATTCGCAGCTTGTGCAAGTGCTTGCGGACCGTTTAGGTGCTGCGGAGCCCACTCAGAAAACTACCTTTGCGGAACACTCCATTCCAATTGCGGCCGCAGATGCTTCCGGAACTTCGTGGCTGAAATGGCTCATCTACCTTCGCGCATGTAGATGGGCTGCCGCCGTTCAACTTGTGGAAGAGCGCCACACAGATGTCGCCGAACTGTCGGATGGCGAAGTGGGAGAAATGTCCTTTGCCTTGGAGGAGTTGTACACGGGTCAGGATTTGAATGTAGGATCCCAACTGGAGCGGTCACTTCGTTCAGGGCTCCCGGTGATGATACAGGAGTTTTCAGAGGATGTTGGATTTCCCCGATCCCGCTACGGCGAACTGTATGAGCAAATGTTGTTCATGTGGGGGCACGTGCGACACGGATCGCTACTTCTCGTCGACGGGCAACTTCTGCTATCGCTGGCAGATGCCGTCATCCGTGCAAAGCCTGCAAGTGCACCTTCGGCGGTCGAACAGTTACGGCAGTGGTGGGAGGCGAAGCCAGTACGCGCAATGCTTGGTTTTGGGTTTGAAGCAATCGACTTACTTCTCGACGTCACGAATGATCGCGAGACTGCTTCAACGCTCTGGTATGCAGCTGCTGACGTAGCGCGGAAGAACCTGACGGTTTTGTCAGCAACTGAACGGTCGCTGCTTCGCTACTTGGCAAAGCGTTTGGAAATTGAGGAAGCGATAGTCGATGGATATATCCCGCAAGACTCTGCAGCGGAGGACTCTGACCCACTCAAGAGCGCCGGTCTTCGAAGGATTGCCATCGTGCACAGTTGGGCACCAGATGCCGCGCGGCGTGCGAGTGAATTGCTTCGACTGCGAACGTCGGCCGATATCATTGAAATTCAAGCCGAAGAGAAAACAGCAAAGGTCAAAGCGGCCGGCAACAATGATGTTTTGCTTTTCCTACACAGACGCAGTGCGCACCAATTATTTTATGGCCTCGATTCGGCCGCTCGCGACAAAATCGTTTACGTACCTGGTGTTACGGCAAGTAGCATTGTTTATGCATTGGAACAATGGGCTCGGAAACGTACTTAATACTTAAAGCTAATCATACCATCTTGATATTTTATCCAGCCCCGTTGAACTGATAGCGCGTTGATCTCGATGTTGTCAATTCCTTCGCTCGGCTTAACCATTCAAAATACTTACCTACTGGCTCCTCATTGCCGCGCGCAGGCCGTGGCTTCCAAGTTCACCCGCGGTGTCCTGGTCCCCTAAAATGTCCCAAGTTTGAGGAGTAGGATCGCGGGCCTGAAAGGCCTGTGATGAAGAAGCGATTTTCGGATGAGCAGATCGTCGGTTTCCTGCGCGAAGCCCAACTCAGAACCAAGACCGTCGAGCAACTCGCTCGTGAGCACGGGTTCAGCGAGAACTCGTTTTATGTCTGGCGGCGGAAGTTCGGAGCGATGGCGGAGCCGGATGTGAAGCGGGCGCGGGAACTGGAGAAAGAGAATGGCCGGCTCAAGCGTCTGCTGGCCGAGCGGGACGTCGAGATCGACGTGATGAAGGAGATCATCGAAAAAAAACTCCCGACGTGAACGAGCGTCGTCGGCTCGTGCCGTGTTTCGAGAAACGAGATGTGCCGGTATCGCGGGCGTGTGAATGCCTGGGCATCAGCCGGCGCCGGTTGACGTATACACCCCGGAAGAACGACGAGGAGCTGGTGCAACGACTGATGGAACTGGCCAGGGCACATCCCCGGTTCGGCGTGCGGCAACTGCGGCGGACGCTCCGCCGATCGGGGACGAACGTGAATCTCAAACGCGTGCGTCGGTTGTGTCGCAGGCACGGGCTGATGCTGAAGCCCAGGCGTCGTCGTAAGCGATTGGGCATCGGGGCGGGAATGCCGTGCCGGGCCGAACATCCGAATCATGTTTGGGCGTATGACTTTGTGGAAGATCGCACGGAAACGGGCCGGAAACTGAGGATTCTGACGGTTGTGGATGAGTTCACCCGGCGGTGCATCGAGGTGGAGGTCGAACACCGGATGAACGCCAAGTTCGTGGCGCGCACGCTGCTGAGACTGTTCGCCATGCACGGGACGCCGACACACATTCGGAGCGACAACGGCCCGGAGTTCATCGCGAAGTTCCTGATGAACGTGATGAAGATCCACGGCGTGTCGGCGCGGCACATCGACCCGGGCAGCCCGTGGCAGAACGGGATCGACGAGCGATTCAACGGCACGCTGCGGGATGAGTGTCTGAACATGGAAACCTTCCACGGCCGGGATCACGCGCGGGCGTTGATCAAGTTGTTCAAGCGGTTCTACAACGCCGATCGCCCGCACAGCAGCCTGGGCGATGCGACGCCGGGTGAGTTCTACCAGCAGTGGAAAGAGAAGAACGACGGCTGCGCCGGCGGCGGAGTGATGTTGGGGCTCCGCCCCAAACCCCGGGATTTATCGCATTGTGCGCCGCCAGCTGTGCAGGGAGACAAAGACGGGTCGACCGAACGAATCGATCGACCCGACAGCCGTATGGCGATCCACGTCGGCGCTCAGGTTGCTTCCCAGCAGAGCCGTATCCTCCGCATGGACGACGAAAGTGTAGCAGAGACAGAGAGGGCCGGGACGTTCCCGGCCCGGAACCATCAACTTGGCCCGAAATCCTAATGCTAAGGATTGGGACAGGAATGGGGTCTGGACAATTCGCGCTGAAAGTTCGAAGGTTTGGAG
>Ga0163150_10006737_pt1 | contig 13884 bp, 9 predicted proteins | sample OliLakLV19P2IB_FD_148628 | JGI IMG/M metagenome (GOLD analysis project Ga0163150, IMG submission 148628) | Freshwater microbial mat bacterial communities from Lake Vanda, McMurdo Dry Valleys, Antarctica - Oligotrophic Lake LV.19.P2.IB | ecosystem: Environmental > Aquatic > Freshwater > Lake >...
AACGCCAACGGTCTCGTTCCGGGCGCTCGTCAGGCGAATCACGTCGTTGTAACCGCCCACTTCCAAACCCGCCGTATTCACGCGCCCTTCACAAATAACGGAGCGTTCGGTTGTAGCACTCCGTCGGCGGGACTGATCTGTCCAACCCACGCACTCCCGTTCACCACCTGGGCGGTGAACGCCAGCGGACCGCTGCCTCCGCTATTCTGAACGACGATCGCACGTTCCAGAATGCCCGGAGCTTCCACCCTCGCTGAAAACCTCAGCAGACCCGGAGCCGCTGATAGCTTCGGCGCGTCCACGGTCACATTCAACGTCACATCAATGTCCACCGTGCCGTCGGCGGCATTGCGCGGAATCAACCGGATCCTCGAGGTATAGTTGCCGGCGCCCAGCGATCCCTGGTTTGCCGCCACCTCAATGCGGATTGGTGTCGAACCTCTCGCCTGAGATACCTGGAGCCATCCCGGCGCCGGCGTCCCTTGCGTTCCTCCATCAATCAGCACCGTAAATTCCAGCGGCGTGCCGCCTCCCGAGTACACCGCGATTGACTGTGGGGCCGGCGCGCTGCCTCCCACCGAGGCCGTGAACGTGAGCGAACGTCGCGTGCTTTGAAGCCCCGCCCCCGTCCCGCTGATCGTCACCGGAATCGTCGCCGTCGCCGTGTTCCCCAGGCTGTCGGTCACCCGAATCGCCACCGGAAAAGTCCCTGGCGTTGTTGGCGTGCCCGTGATGCTCCCGGCCGCCAGATTCGTCCCCGGCGGCAAGCCGGTAGCCGTAACCGTGTAGGGCGCCCTTCCGCCTGTGATCGGAATCGGAGCCGTGTAAGGTGTTCCGGTCTGGCCGTTTGGCAGACCGTTTGGCAGAGCGATGGCTAGAGGGGCGACGATCTCCACTGAATAATTCGCTGAAACGCGATTACCCGCCGCATCCGAAACGTCGATCGTCAGGTTATACGTTCCTGCCGTCGTCGGCACGCCCGTCAGTCTCCCGGTCGTCGCAAAGCTCAGCCCCGGCGGCGCCGGCGTCGTCGTTCGGAGCGCAAACGTATACGGTGCGGTCCCTCCCGCTGCCTGAATCCCTTGCGAATATTGTGAACCTACAACGCCCGCCGGAAGGCTGCCCTGCGGAGTCAGTTGTATCGTGGAACTAACCAGCAGATTGGCTTGGTAAGAGCCCGTTGCCTGGTTTGTATCTCGCGCGGTGACTTGAAGGAGATATGCGCCGGCCGAAGTGGGTGCGGGCGTACCGCTCAATATACCCGTGGCGGTGATACTCAGCCCGGTTGGCGCTCCCGTCAAACTCCACGTGTAGGGCGAACTCCCGCCGCTTGCAAAGAATGTGAACGAGTAAGGCACGCCCGGAGTTGCCGGAGGCAGCACCGCCGCATTGATCGCGGGACCGCCTTCCGCCCCAACGCCGGGACCATCATCCCCTCCCCCTCCCGCTACCGTCAGGCAGTTTGCCGTCAGTGTCAGATTCGCCACCGCGGGCTGGTTGGGATTCCCCGCACCCGTCGCCGTCAACCGTACGGGAAAACCCCCGGATGCACGGACGGGAATCCGCAGGTCGAGAGTGATGGAGCCCGCGGCCGTTTGCGCCGACTGTGTCTGCGCTCCACTCACCGAGTATGTCGGCGGGCTTTGCGTGGCGCTGTATGTGACCACCCCCGCCGCCACCAACATCGCGGGACAGATTGGAATATCGAGCTTTGTTGGTCCGGACAGAGTCGCGCTGACGGATGACTGTCCGGTCGCTACACCTGCCCAAACGATCGGCGCGGCCAGAAAAAGAAAGGTTCTTCTCACGGTACGCCATTATCTCGCAAAGATGCGGCCTGTCAAAATATCGGGAATGTCTACCTCAGATACAGCGCGTTGAACAGCAGCTTGTATGTCCCGTGCGGCTGCCCGCGAAACGCCGCCTCTACCCCCAGCAGCACAACTTTCCCTTCACCCACTTTCGCCTCGGCCGCCGCCACCGCGCCTTCGAGATACCCTTGCCCCCACGCCCATCCGCTACGCAGCGGCGTCGCACTCCCAAACCACGCCAGCGGCTTCATACCCTTCGCGGCCGCATCCGGCGACAGATGGAATGCCGGACTGTTCTCGAAGAACACGTCGACTTCTCCGGGCATGCCCCACGCCAGCGGATTGGTGTTGTCGACATTCACTCTCAGCACCGACCCTGGCACGTAGAACTTCTCCCGCGGCAGCGGACGCTCCTGCCCATTCGGCATCCTCTCCACCAATGCGCTCTTCACCGGCAGACCGAAGAAGTTCGCAAGCCTGGTGGACGCGCCCACGGTGACAATCACTCCGCCCGCCTCGGCAAACTTCCGCAACTGCGGGATCGTCTTCTCCTCGGTTACACGACCCAGCCGCCCGCGGAACTCCTCGGGAATCGACTCCGCGCCAGGCTGCGCAAATCCACGGCCACCGCCCCGGCCGCCCCCGTCCGTGCGGGGTAGCGCGCCGTCCGGAAACACGATCACGTCGAACTTGCCTGCCAGGTTGCCTTCATCCAAAGTGCCCGGATAAACCACCTCGAACGGAAACTCGAATTGCTCGAAGATCCACCGAGTCCACCCGGACGGCATCGATCCTCCGTACGTGTCCCATAGGCCAATCCGCACCGGCTTCAGTTGGATCGCGTCGCCCGGCGGCCGCGCTTCCAAACCCAACACGTCGATCCCGAATTCCGCGGCCGTCTTCTCGAGCAGCGCCCGTGTCCGTGGCCGCGCCGGCACCCACATCGCCCCCGGTGCAAAGTCCTTACCGCCAGCCTTCACCGCCTGCTTCAGCCAGTGAACCTGATCGCCGTTCTTCATCAACCGGTTCACCGCCACAAAGGCGTCGTTTACCTCGTGCGATATCAGGTACCCCGCCGGCTTCACCGGCCCCGTCAACTTTCCCGCCGGCGGCTTCTGCACTCCCATCACCGCTTCAAATGGACCGTCGAACGCTTCCAGAATCCGGTCAAACTTCACGCCCATCTGATACGCCAGCGTGTACCCCGTCACGTCGTACGGCGGAATCGGCGGACCACCCGGAAACTGGAAATCGTTCGGATGATCCTGCGGCTCGAACATATCGATCACGTGCGGCCGAAACGCCTGAGCGCTTTTCACAACCCATGAGCCCGCCGGATACTTCTTCCCCTTCACCTCGAACGCTGCCGTCGCACGATGCACCGTGATGCCGTTCTTCAGTAGCGTGTTCACAAACTTTGTGGCTGTCGGAAAGTCGGCCTGATCCGCCGTGATGATGTACCCTCGCGGATCCCGCAGCGCCGGATCGTGCAGTACCGATTCGTAAAGCTTTGCCGAAACACCGGGTACCTGGAACGGGTTCGGCGTATCCCCTGCCGGAGCGTCCGCCGCCGCCGCCGGTGTACCACCCGCAGCCCCGCCACCTCTGCCCTCCGCCACCGCTGGACGTTCCTTCGCCGCCGCTGCCTTCAATGCCTCAATCCGCTTCGGTGTGATCGTCCATGTATCTTTGCTGCCCCGGTCGATCGAGTTCTTCCCCATCCGGTACATGTTGAACAGCATCTCTTCGCGATGCTTCGAGGCCACATCCAGCACCGCCCGGTTCGCCGTCAGCGAGTATTCGATGGACTGCTTGAAGCGCCACTTCTGCGGCGCCACTGGGAAGGGCAGGTCACCACTCGGCAGTTGCCGCTGCGGGATCAAGGGGATCTCCATCGGCGTCGGATGGCCGATGGTCTCCGTCAACAGTCCCACCATATTGTGGAAGTACGTCGACGTCCGCAGCCCGCCGTTGTACCACGTCGAATAGGAAGCGCCGCTGCGCATCGTCGCGCCCGGCTTGTTCTCCGCCACAAACCGGCTGTGCATCGCCGCGCCCACCAGGTTCAACTGCATCATCGCCAGTGGATCGAAGTTGTAGTTGAAAGGATCGCGGAACGGCGGCGCGAACAGCACCGTGCCCACGGGCCCCGACTGATGATGGTTGTACACGATCTGCGGAAACCACTCGATGAACAACTGCCGGTTCATGTTCGTGGTCTCTTTCATGTTCGACATGTAGAAATCGCGATTGTTGTCGTGCCCGATGTACTTCTGGTACAGCCTTGGAACGCCGTTGGTAGACCGCTTCGCCGGGTCCGGATTCCGCATGTACCAGTTCGACACCAGTTCCATGCCGTCGGGATTGGCATGCACCGCCAAAATCACCACGTCATTCAGAAACCGCATCGTCTCGCGATCGTTCTTCGACACCAGTTCCCACACCGTCTGCATCAACTGGTGCGCCCCCAGCACCTCGGTCGCGTGAAGCCCGCCATCGATCCACACGACGGCTTTGCCCTCGGCCGCAAGCGCCCGCGCCTGGTCTTCCGTGAGACCCTCGGCATGCGCCAGTTTGCCCGCGATCTCTTTGTACCGCGCCAGTTGCTTATGGTTCTCCGGCGAAGTGACGATCGCCATCAGATGCGGACGGCCTTCCTCGGTTTGCCCGATCTCCACCAGCTTCATGCGGTCGGATTCCACCGCCAGTTTTTTCCACCAGGCGGTGAACTGAGTATAGGTAGCAAGCTGATAGTCGTCGCCCACCTCAAAGCCCAAAGCTTCCTTCGGCGTGGTGAGCTTAGGCTGTGCCCGTGCTGAAAGCGCGGACCACAGTAAGATCGCGCATACCACAGCCCTGCCGCGTAATGCTCTCTTCATCGTCCTTGCTCCTTATGGGTGTCGCACAGCCCTACGTGGGTCAGCCAAATTCGTCCAGAGGTGTTTCCGAGAATTGTCGCACAAGCCGCCTCCCGACTCCCGCCTCCCGTCTCCTGCCTCCCGTCTCCTGAGATCGGCGGTGGCATTCCCGCCCGCCTTCGCTTTGCTGATAGCGGCGGTTGGCAGCGGAACGTTGCCGGCGGCGATTCGCTCACCGGCACTGTTCACTGCAGTATCGCTGACCTCGATCGCAACTCACGCAGATCGTAAAGATCGCACTGCACTTCGGATTCACGCAGGCTCGCAGGCGGAGGACTGGCTCGGCGGCGGCGGCGGACCGGGGCATGGAGCCAAGTATTCCACCGCAAGTAGAGACTGACGATACCACTAAGCAGTATCTCAGGGCTGCTGTGGATGTGACGCAGTAAAAGTGGAGGCGTCACCCTTGCGAACATACCAAGGAGCGTTTCTCCTGCTGGACCTCTCCCAGAACTTGCCGTTGGGCAGGCGAGCAGGTGTTATGCTCCTTCGGGGCTGCTCCCGGTGGTCGCTCAAACGCCTGCCCCCCATTCCTCCAGTCTGAAAGGGCGCGCCGTCAAGGCGACCCTTTGGGCTCCGCTTCGCTCCGGCCTTGACGGCGGCAGACCACCGTTCAATTCAAAGGAGAAGGAGAATAAAATAATGGATCGTGCCCCCCGATCCCCTCAGTCGAATCACACTGCTCTATCATTTTACGGACCGTCGAAACCTGGACCTCATCCGCGAACTCGGTGGCCTGTACCCGATGGCGGATCTCAAACGACTGGGAAAGGAAAGTCCCGCTCCCGGAGGCAATCAGTGGAGTTGGGATGCCGATCAACTGCGCCGAATGGACCGCTACGTTCATCTCTGCTTCCGTGCAACCCATCCCATGGAGTTCATAGCGCGGAAAGAAGGACGCATCGGGGACAGCATCTTCCTCCAAGTGCATCCAGAAGTGTTGCAATGGGAAGGGGTGCGATATACCCCTGACGTCGCAAACAAGGCAGGCGTATCAGTGCATACCGTGGACGAGGCGAGAAGCTTGATCGATTTCGAAGTGCTTTATACCAGAACGGATTGGAAGGACCCGGCGATCAAGGCACGTCTTGACCAGGCCGAGAAGTGTGAGATTCTCGTGCCAGCCTGTATTCCATTGAAGCTAATAAGGAACTTCCCCAATGGCTGAGCGCCCAATATTCGTTCCTTCGCCGGATAGCGCCGAACTGGTAAAAGAGGTGTTCCTCGAACTGAAGTGGAACTCGGGCTTTGCGCCGGTTCAAAAGGAGAAGAACGTTAAAGCCCTCCACGAAGCTGCGCTACGAAACGGATTTCGGAACGTGCTAGAGGTGTCGACGAAATCTGACAAGCAAAGGGGCCAACACCTGAGCGCCTTCTACCTCAAAGTGAAGTCTGACCGCCTGGGCGAAATTCCCTTGGAATGCGCCTTTCAAGGGAGCAAGGTCTTTGAGCGCGGCGGCCCCTACACCGACCTCTTTGTCAAAGATGTCAGAGATGCGAAGCGTGATCCGCGGCTAAAGGAATCGGGCACGTTAGTCGGATTCACCTTCGACGGAGTTAATTTTCCACTCGAACCCAAAACGGCTTTTTACGATTGGCTATATGTCAATTGCATCTACCCATACCGCGACTGGGCAAAGAAGCTCTACGACTACAGCGCCTTTAGCGATATCGAATTCAACCCGCAACGTTCCATCAACTGCCAGGCTCGCTCTATCGCATTGTTCCTCAGCTTAATGAAGCGTGATCAGTTGGATCAGGCCGTAGAGAGCCCTGATGCTTTCATCCGCGTACTCTGCGATTCGCAGTATAGGCCGACATTACATGAGCATTCAGCGGAGCAACCGGTGGCCAGCTCTCCCAAGTCCGCCGAGGTAGGCCAACAGCAATTTTTTACAGCGTGATCCAGCGTTGACCTCTTGCCCGGCATCACAGCCCAGGCTTTGTGCTACCGACCCCGACTCCCGACTTCCGACTCCCGTCTCCCGACCGCCAGCCTTTTGTTACCCTACTCGAATGCGACGTCTCGTACTCTCCGCGATTCTTGCCTCCGCACTCGCGTCCGCCCAGTCCGCCCGCGAAGCCACACTCAAATCAGACCTCCTCGGTCAAATCGACGCCATGGCTAAACAAGCCCAAGTCATGGTCGACTCGGTATTCAGCTTCAGCGAACTCGGTTTCCAGGAATACGAAACTTCAAAGTATCTCACCGGCATTCTCGAAAAAGAAGGCTTCAAAATCGAGCGTGGGATCGCCGGCATCCCCACGGCCTGGATGGCGTCATGGGGCTCCGGCAAGCCCGTCATCGCCCTCGGCTCGGATATCGACTGCATCCCACAGGCATCGCAAAAGCCCGGCGTAGGCTATCGCGAGCCCCTCATTGAAGGCGCGCCCGGCCATGGCGAAGGTCACAACTCCGGCATGCCGCTGAACATCATCGCCGCCCTCGCGGTGAAGAAGGTGATGGAGCGCGAGAAGATCGCCGGCACCATCCGCCTCTGGCCGGGAGTCGCCGAAGAGCAACTCGGAACCAAGGCCTACTATGTTCGCGCCGGCGCTTTCAAAGACGTCGACGTTGTCCTGTTCGCTCACGTCGCGTCCAACCTCGGCGTCTCCTACGGCGGCGGAGGCGGCAATGCGATGGTCTCGGTCGAGTATCTTTTTAAAGGCGAGAGCGCCCATAGCGCCGGTGCTCCCTGGCGCGGGCGCAGCGCCCTCGACGGCGTCGAACTGATGAATGTCGGTTGGAACTTCCGCCGCGAACATCTCCGCCTCGCTCAGCGATCGCACTACGTCGTCACCAATGGCGGCGACCAGCCCAACGTGGTTCCTCAAAACGCCTCCGTCTGGTATTACTTCCGCGAGGCCGACTACCAACACGTCATGGACATGTGGAAAATGGGCGACAACATGGCCAAAGGCGCCACCCTCATGACGGACACTACCGTTGACTCACGCGTGCTCGGCAGCGCTTGGTCCGGTCATTTCAGTAAGCCCGTGGCCGAAGCCATGTACGAGAACATCAAAAAGGTAGGCCTCCCACAATGGAGCGAAGATGATCAAAAACTCGCCAAGGCGCTTCAGACGGAATTGAAGGTCCCCGTTCGTGGATTGCCTGCCAAGATTCAAGAAATGCGCCCGCCTCGCAACACCGCCGAAGAACAGGAGACCGGGGACGGCCGCGATATCGTGCCCACTGGCGGCGGCTCCGACGACATCGGCGATATCTCCTGGGTAGTGCCCACCGTCACCCTTCGCTATCCCGCCAACATCCAGGCCGGCCCCGGTCACAGTTGGGCCAACGCCATCGCGATGGCCACCCCCATCGCGCACAAGGGCACCCTCGCCGGAGCCAAAGTGCAGGCTCTCACCATGCTCGATCTCCTCACCAAACCCGAACTCGTGAAAGGCGCCTGGGACTACTTCAATAACGTCCAGACCAAGGATCAGAAGTACAAAAGCTTCCTCCGCGACGGCGACAAGCCGGCCCTCTGGCTGAATAAGAAGATCATGGACGAGTACCGTCCTCGCCTCAAGCCGCTCTATTACGACGCGTCGAAATACAATACCTATTTGGAGCAATTGGGCATCAAGTACCCCACCGTCCGTTGAATGCGCAAACTCGTTTATCTGGCCGCCACCAGCCTCGACGGCATGATCTGCCGTCCCGACGGCTCCTTCGACTGCTTTCCGATGGAAGGCGATCACATCGACGATTACCTCGAGATGCTCCGGACCTTCGGCGCCGTCCTCATGGGCCGCAAAACGTATGAGGGCGGCCTGAAGGTCGGCGTCACCGATCCGTTTCCGCACCTCGACAGCTACGTCATCTCGACGTCGATGCGCGAGAGTCCCAACCCCCGTGTGACGCTCGTTCGCAACGGCGCCGCTGAGTTCGTGCGAAACCTGAAGCGGCAGTCCGGCCGTGACATCTATCTCTGCGGCGGCGCACAACTCGCCGGGTCGCTCTTCAAAGCCGGCTTGATCGACGAGATCATCGTCAAGCTCAACCCTCTCGTCGTCGGCCCGGGCATCCCACTGTTCGCCGGCCTCGATATACCTGTCCCCCTCCGCCTCGCCGGCTCAAAAGTTTACAACAGCGGCGTCGTGCTGCTCACTTATACGCCATCCTTGCCCACTGAAGAACAAAATGAAGCCCCTCGCCATACTCTACGAACATCCCGAATGGTTCGAAATCCTGTTCGCCGAACTCGATCGCCGCGGCATCCCGTTCGAAAGGATTCGCGCCGATCAGCTCATCATCGACCCTGAGTCCACCGCCTTCCCGTCCCTGCTCGTGAACCGCATGAGCCCGTCGGCCTGGAAGCGCGGCCACGCCAACGCAATCTTCACCGCTCGCGACTATCTCACTCACCTCGAACATCACCACGTCCCCATCGTCAATGGAACCGCTGCCTACAATGTCGAGATCTCCAAGGTCCGCCAACTCGATCTGTTCAGGCAGTGCGCCGTCTCCTATCCGAAAGCGCGTGTCATCAACCATGCGTCGCTCGCCGTCGCCGCCTCGCACGGCCTGACATACCCCATCGTCGTCAAGCCGAACATCGGAGGCAGCGGCGCCGGTATCGTTCGCTTCGACCGGCCCGAGGATCTCGACGGCGCTCCCATCGATCTCGGCATCGACTCCACCGCCCTCGTCCAGGAATTTCTTCCCGCCCGCGATGGCGCTATCGTCCGCGTTGAAGTACTCAACGGCGAGTTCCTCTACGCCATCAAAATCTTCCCCGATTTCACCAGCTTCAACCTCTGTCCCGCCGACATCTGCCAGCGCGAAGAGTCGTTTGAAGTCTGCATGGCCGACGCGCCCAAGAAGAAGCAGCTTCGCATTGAACACACCCATCCACCTCGTGAGGCCATCGAAGGCGCGCTCAAACTCGCCCGCGCCTCGCATCTCAATGTCGGCGGCATCGAGTATCTCGTCAACGACCGTACCGGCGAGATCTGCTACTACGACATCAACGCCCTCTCCAACTTCGTCACCGACGCGGTCAACGTCATCGGCTTCGATCCCACGGCCCGCTTTGTCGACTATCTACAGGACCGCATGAAGGTCGCCGGCGCCGCATGATCAACTACGACCCGCATCGCTGGTTCGACCATTTCTTCGACATTCGCGGATCCCTCGTTCGCGAAATCGGCGTTCGCGTGACGCTCTGCGTTGTGTGGGCCTGCGTTGTCGTCACGTTCCACTACACCGTCCGGCCGGTGGGAATCTCCAGCCTCCTTCATTCGCTCGTCGGAGTCGCTCTCGGCCTGCTCCTGGTGTTCCGCACCAACGCATCCTACGATCGCTATTGGGAAGGCCGGCGCCTCTGGGGCGGCATCGTCAACGAGTCCCGGAACCTCATCCGCCTCGCCAGCATCCACCTTCGCGACGATACTCATCTGCTCGAGAAACTCACTCGCTGGACCGCCATCTTCCCCTGGGCCGTCATGAGCGGCCTTCGCGGCGAAACCACTCTCGGTCCCGTGGAAGCCGACCTCAACGATCACGAGATCGCTTCCATCCGCCGCGCACAGCATCTCCCTCTCTGCGTCGCCCAGCACATGACCGCGTGCCTCGCCGAAGCCCGCCGCAAGGGCATGCTCACCGACATCCTCTACGCGTGCATCGATCAGAACATTCAGTTGCTCATCGATTACCTCGGCGGCTGTGAGCGCATCCGCAACACGCCCCTGCCGTTCGCTTATGTCGTCCACCTCCGCCGCGCGCTGGTGATCTACTGCTTCACGCTGCCGTTCGCGCTGGTGGAAACCTTCGGCTGGTACGCCATCCTCGACGTTCTCCTGGTCACCTACACCTTCTTCGGCATCGAAGAAATCGGCGTCGAAATCGAAGGTCCATTCGGCGACGATGCCAACGACCTGCCCATGCAGGACCTCTGCGAGACCATCCACAAAAACGTGTTCGCGCTTTCGAGAATGGGCCACCCCGAACGCGAGGTCCTCCCCGAAGGCTTGTAGGCTAAGCCATCCCGTCGGGCGCGTTTGGCATGAGCGAAGTTACTATCAACAGAACACGCACTAAGGACCCGTCATGGAATAATGTTGCCACTGTTTCGGGAAACGCATCATACTCACATGAACGCCGCCGCTCCACAATACCGCCAGGTCAAACTGAGCCGCGACCGTAGGGAGCGGTACGCCAATGCCCTCTTGCACGCCGCAATCCTCAATCCCCGCCAGCCAACTTTTTCTCGACTTCTCAGGGCGGCATTGGAAAGGTGGTTTCATGACGGTCCCTGGAGCCAAGACTGGCGAACCGCCGGATGCCGACGAGATTCTTCCTGAATACGATTTTAGTCGTGGAATAACCAACAAGTACGCCGCGCAGTACGCTATTGGGAGTGCCGTAGTGGTTCTGGACCCCGACGTAGCTGCCGCATTCCGACGTCGGGAGAAGTCAACGAGGCGCTCCGGGCATTGGCGGGAATCATCGAGAAATAACGCGGTCGTCGGTCGGGGCAGCGCGGCAATCGTTAGATGCCGTTGGCGGGGGCGCCCGATTGCTCGTGAAGCCGTCAAACTCAGCATCGCCGTCATCGATCGCAACGGCGGCAACGTCGGATCCATCTCGCTTCCTCTCCCTTTACCTCTACGTCGCCCAATTTCGCGATCCACCGTCGTCTGCGCCGGGCGTTCATCTTCAGTACGCCTACTCCACGTCTGGTTCGCCGGCCTCGCCATTGTTCTCGTCTGCATGGACTAGCCGCCGGTCGGGTTAAGCTTCAACGGTGCCCGTTTGCGTACCATCGAACAGCAATGGTTGTTTCGCAATCGCGACGTAGCGGACGGGCCTCCCCTGCTTCCGCACATGCCCCTCTTCGCAAGCACGTTTCAACCATGCTTTCGCTTGTGCCGGGACAATGCCGAGCCACTGCTCGATGTCTTTTTCAGTCCGGGGCTCGGCCAGCGCACTCAACATCTCCGGCAGGATAATCGCGAAGACTTCATGCGGCCATGCGGTCCGCGGTTCGGTCGGCTTCAACGCCGGGCCCGGCTCCGATGACGCCTCCGCTTGCGGCGCCGCCGGCGCCACTGCCTCGAGCGCCGTTGCGTCGCCGGTCGCAGCAAGTTTCTCGGAGAACAGGGTAGTCACCGGTGGCGGCTCAACGAACAGAGACTTCAAGTCGGTCCACGGCCCTTCCGGGAAGGGCGCCGCCCCGTGTGCGAGAAGTCTCCTGTTGCCCTCCTGCACAGCGCCGTGCACCTTCACGTAGACGGTGATCCGGTGGCCTTCCAGTGCTTCCACCGCGCCTGACCACGTTCCGCCGCTCTCAGCGGCCGAGCTCACCACCAGGGCGGCGTCGCTCAGAGCGTAGATGAGCTTATTGCGCTCCATCGCGGTGTACGCGAACCAGCGTGCATCGGGATCGTTGGGCGACACCAGGGCAAGCCGGCCCGTGATGATTCCCTCCCGGTATCGGGCTGAGACCGTCGTTCTCGAAAGGCTATCCGGTAGAACTCCAACCGCGCCGCCGCCCTCCTCGAAGGCTGCCACCATCGATTCGAGGTCCACGCCGCGCGCCCCCCCGGAGATCACCAGACAGCCCTGGGAAGCGCAAGCGGCGGCAACTCGGCGGGCAAACTCGATGTCCTCTTCCGATGCGTCCCTCGACCCCACCATCGCCAAGCCGCCGTCTTGAAGCAGCTTTGGATTCCCGGCGCCGTACAACAGCGGTGGAGCGGCCTCACCCAGATAGCTCTTCAACCGGTGGGGGTATCCGGCGTCTCCCCCGCCGAGCACCCAAAGACCACGGCTCGCCCACCGTTCAGTTACGATACCAAGCGCCGCTCCACGGTCGAGCAGTGCCTCCACCGCCGCCCGCGACAAGCCCCGTACCTTCAGGTCGACGAGCAGGCTGCGCCCTTGGTTGTCCAACAAATCGCCCGGGCGCATCTCTCGCTCGCGCAACCAGTGAGTCAATGAGACGTACTGTTTCGTCGTCAGCGGTTTGGCGCCGTTAATGTCCACCTGACCAAGCCGGCTGCACAGTAGCAGGAGCGCTTGCGTGTCGGCGCTGAGTGATTCCGTCATGTTCCGTTCACTACTCTCCATCATCAGCCGAGCTATCGGCAAGGGCAATTGGGAAAACAGGGCCGGACCCGGCTCGGAGGAGTTTCGCCGCAACCACAGTGAACGTCCATCGGGAATCCACCAGATCGTCTACCAGCAGCACGGGCATCCCGCGGACGGCCGCCGTATCGGTCTCGAATGCGCTCTCCAGGTTTTGAGCCTGTTGAAAGCTGTTCTCGCGTGTCTTCTGTGGTTCGGTCTCCCGCGTCTTTCGAATGCAGTCCACCAACGGCAAGTGAAGCTCTTCCGCCAGGCGGCGGGCGAATTCGCGCACCGGCGCCGGATGCCTTTGGGAGGGGACAAACGTCACCCACTTCGGCGTCGGTCGCGGTTTCCAGCGGCCCAGTATCAACTCTACGCAAGCCGATACCAGGCGGACTGAATAATGCCCCCGGCGTTTGCCGTCTCGGACCAACTCGCCTAAACCGGCATCGCCCCATTTACAGAGCGCACGTCCCTGTTGAGCCTGGAGACCCGCCGCAATCCGTCCCCGTTCGCCTTCAAACGTCGCTCCTTGCGGCCACTGTTTCCTTGGCTCGATCGGGAGCGAAAGGCGCGCCAGAAAATCGGCGGCTTCTTCCGCAAGCTCTGACGGATACCAGGCTCCGAGTCGATCGGCGGTGCAATTCGCGCACTTACCGCAGCGAGCTGCGTTAGGATCGTTCAACTCCTCCGCCAGAAATTGCATCAGACAGCCGTCCGTTGCCAGGTAGTCCTGCATCCGCGCTTTTTCCTGCCGCCGAAGGTCTGTGATTCGCTCTATGTGCTCCACCGGCATGGTCCATCTCACTGGCGCAAGGACGTAGCCATCAGGTTCATGCGCTATGGGAGAAGGCGATTCCAGTTCCAGAAACTGAATGGCCTTCTTCACCTTGGACGGGCGAATGTTAACCGCGCGCTGGAGACCGCTCTGGTTTAGCGGGAGATCGGCTGCACCTAGCGCCCGTAAGATCTCGTCTATCTCGTTGGCTGTCGGAAAAGCCGTTCGGATGAAGTAGTCGGCGATCTGGTCATCCTCCGTTCCGCTCAACAGCACGCCATAAGCTTTGTCGATCGC
>Ga0163150_10006740_pt1 | contig 13877 bp, 10 predicted proteins | sample OliLakLV19P2IB_FD_148628 | JGI IMG/M metagenome (GOLD analysis project Ga0163150, IMG submission 148628) | Freshwater microbial mat bacterial communities from Lake Vanda, McMurdo Dry Valleys, Antarctica - Oligotrophic Lake LV.19.P2.IB | ecosystem: Environmental > Aquatic > Freshwater > Lake >...
TCCCAGCAATGTCCAGAAAATTCTTAATGAAACTTCGTCCTCCGGCGAATACTTGAGCTGCGCGGCGGCCGCTTGGTCCACAAGGTTGCCTAACACTTCCCCATTGATCATCTCCAAAGCCGTCAATGGCGTTGGCTCTTCGTTACGCGCTGTTACAACCACATCGCGGCTGGGCCGCCCGAGCATGATCATCAAACTGTTATTCTCAAGCTGCCAAGCACGTAGTGGTGTTTTTTTTTCTAAAGGTGTGTCCGATTCCCCCGCTTGCAGCATACTCACACAGTCGACAAACTGCTCCGCGGAGAGGTGTCGTACCTCCGGCCCGTTGAACACATAGTCTTTTGCTTCAACCGGGTGCTGGCGTACGACAGCGGGCGATTGATACGCGCGCGAGCTAGTGATTAACACTAGCAACTTTTTGAGGTCATATTTCTGTCGAATCAATTCGCCGGCCAACCAGTCTAACAAATCTGCATTCCATGGATCATGCTCCATCATTTCGTCAAGCGGCTCGACAAGGCCGCGGCCAAATAGTCGCGCCCAAAGTCGATTAACAATAGTGCGTGCAAACAAACCGTTCTGTGATGTCGTTATGAGATTCGCGACTTGGCGGCGACGAACTTGCTTATCCGCACCTGCATCGATCGCGCCAAGCCCGGTAAGGGGGAACCGGGGCACCGCTTTCCTACCCATCGCGATTTCGCACCGATAGATATCGAATGGCTCATCGGCCAAGGCAGACGCCAAACCCCATGCATCTTGCATCTTCCAGCGGTCGACGAAGCTGTCGTGACATGAAGCGCACTTCAACTGCAGGCCCAGAAACACTTGAGAAATAGTCGTTGCCACTTGCATTTCCGGTACGTCTACGTGGCTGGCCACTTCGCCGGCCGGAGCAACGCTTTTCGCATACTGCTCGAAGAAATCCCCGGCAACTAGGTCCTGCACGAAGTGGTCGATAGGAACGTCGCGCTCGAGTTCAACCTTCAACCAGTTCCGTGGCCCTTTCGTCTCGTCATTGTCGAAAATACCGGTGGCTACAGCTGACCCAATTCGTAAATGGTCGCTCCAAAACGTCATCCAGTGGCCCGCGTAATTCGCTTGGTCTTCCACCAAGCGCCGAGCGAGCTCTCCCCGCTTTGTCGGCCTGAGATCTGCAAGAAAATCTGACAGCTGTTGATTATCGAGCGGCAGTCCCACAAGATCGAACGCCACCCGACGTGCGAACCGCTCGTCGTTAACCAAATCGCGCGACTTCATGCCGTGTTGTTCAAAATACGGCGCCAACAGTCGATCAATCGGATTTCCGTCGCCGGCAGGTAATGTGACTTGCTTAAGAGCCAAGTCATACTCCTTTTCCACATCCCAGTTCGCGCCCTGATCGATCCACGATCGCAACATTTGGACCTGTGCCGCAGCGAGGCGCTCGCCTTTGGCCGGCATTACACGCTCAGGATCGGCGCTGGTAACAAGATCAATAAGCAATGACTCGTTGCCGTTTCCCGGAATGATCGCAGGCCCGGAATCTCCGCCTGCAATCAGCGAGGCCCGATTCATCATCTGAAGATTTGCCTTCGCCGCAACACCCTGGTGGCAACGGATACAGTGCTGCTGCAGAATCGGATATACGTCGCGGCGGAAGTCTATGGCACCCTCTTTGTTCGTTTGCAAAGACTTTTCCGCCGCTTCGGTCGGCCCTATATTCGCTGGTGCGACCTCAACAGCTGTTCTGAAAACGATCGCGGCGGCAAGAAACGTAAGTTGGCAGACGTGATAAAACGGTCGTCTCATGCAACTAAAGGCAGTGTTAATTCTTTCCGTTCGTCTTCTCATATTTCTGCGAGGCGGGAGGCTCGATCGGAATACGAACTTCGGAGTCTTCCAAACCCAATAGACGGCGTGCGTTAGTACAAAAGATGCGCTCGACGTCGCTGTCGGTCACGCGAAGATTGCGGCAAGCGAGCTGGATTGCGAGCAGTGATTCGATGCCGACGAGGGTTGGGCAGGCGGAAGGAAGTGAGTTAGACGCGACATGGGTTTCATTGATCCATATAAAGCTGTCGCCGATGCTAACGCATCGCCCAACAGTCTCGCTTACTGGAAAATCTGTTCCGAACATTAACCGCTCCACACCAAAAAGTTGCAAGATCGCTTCCAATGCCGGTGTCTCGCACACGGCCGAGGTATCGAAAAAAATATTGTCGAGTCCGCGCAATGCGTGTATACCTTCAACCGTATGAGCCGCACAAAACCCGCGTGCCGCGTGTGCAAGTATGAGCTTCGCACTAGGATACCGGAGGCAGTGGCTGCGGATGTATTTTTGGTTCGCCTCATCAGAAAGCGCCAGATCGCGCACCAGATGAAGCATGATCACCAGCTCTTGTTCGTTGGCAACTTGCCAAGCCCATTCAGGTGTGAATTCGTTCGGCGTTGATTGAAGTGTATCGGCACGATCCGCATAGACATGATAAACCTTGAAGCCAGCGATTGTTTTGGATTTGCACTTTGCCAAAAAGTAGGTTGGACTGTCGCTCGGGTGAATTAGTAATAGCATCCGGCAGTCGGCATGATTTTGTACTTGGCTGAGGACGAACTGGTTGGCCGCATTAAAGTCGACCTTTGGGGCGGGAAAGGCAAAGAAGAGTCCCGCTACGCTCAAACTCTCGCCCAAGCATGTTGAGGAAGATTGTTGCCATGCGTCCCAGTCGACGTCGCCATCTTTATTCCGAATATGTGTTGGTAAACAACTGGGGGCATCGGTGCCGCGATAGAGATGCGCGTGAACATCGAACGAATTATGCGGGACAAACGCTTCAAGCTGCCTGCGAAACTTTTTGAGCTGCTTTTCGAAACGACCAGATTGGTTTTTTATTTTGTGCATCTACCAAGCAGTCCAGCCGCCATCGACGATCAAATTTTGCCCTGTGATGTAGCTGCCGGCATCGCTGGCAAATAGCAACAATCCACCCTTGAGCTCGTGTGGATATCCCATGCGACCCATGGGCGACTTGGCCGTGAGCCGCTCGACCAATTGCGGATTTGCTGCGCTCGACGGAAACGGTCCCGGACTGAGACAATTCACACGGACTCTGTCCTTGGCCCAGTACACGGCCAAGTGCCGTGTAAGGTGCACGATCCCACCCTTCAGAGCGTGGTAAGCAACGTTACTGGCTGGTCCGATACCTTGATACGCATCTGGGTAGGAACCGACGACGCCGTACATTGACCCCAACATCACAATACTAGCTGGGATTCCTCGTTCGACCGCGTGGTCGCGAACCCGACGGGCCAAAAGAAAGTATCCCGTGATATTTGCAAAGTGGTGCTGAAAATCTTCGGCGGAGATAGATTGCCAATCGCCCATCACATGTTCGTGCGCGTTGTTGACGAGGATATCAATGTGTTTTGTTTTCCGAAGTACCGTATTGAAGAATTGATCGACGGAGTCGACGTCAGTCTGATCGAGCGCAGCGCCGAAATGCTCAATCCCGTTGCTGTCGGGTAAGGATTGTGCGGTTTCTGCAGCACGCTTTGGGTCGCGACTAGTAGCGACGACACGAGCGCCGGCTTCCGCCAGCGCGCGAGCCAGCGCATTGCCCAAATGGCCGCCAGCCCCCGTCACTACGGCAACGCGGCCGCGGAGCCCGAATAGCTCCAGTACGTTCGGCTCATTCTTGGTTTCGTTTCGTGGCATCTATAATCAGTTTCTATGTTCCACGCGTGGCTAAGAACTTGGAGCTCGCTGCTGCTCGTTTTACGGGTCGATCAGAGAGTTATGCGTTTTTCGTTGTCCAGGTCATCAAAAGCAAATCCGAGCTTAAGGCAATTTTCTCGCATTTGCTCCAAGCCCCGCTTGACCATTAAAATGTCGGCGCCGTGACAAATGAAGCGAGCGCCCATTTCAAGCGATTCCTCAATATGTTGTGAGGTCCCGCACGTCGTGCCCCAATAAATACCGGCATCTTTCGCGGCGGCCGCGATCCTCTTCTTTGCGTCACCGATGAGCGGATGATCGAATTGACCGGCGATACCACCGAGTACCGAAAAGTCGGCTGGGCCTAACATCAAGACGTCAATGCCCGGCACGGCGGCGATCAACTCAACCTGGTCGACCGCGCTTGCTTGCTCGAGCTGAATGACAACGAATGTTTCGCGATTTGCCATTGCGACATATTCTTTTAAGGGCATTGAGCAGTAGGGAGCGTCAGGATTTGCCGTGTCAATGCCGCGTTCACCCACCGGCGCGAATTTTGACCACCGCACAACTTCGGCCGCCTCGACTGCATCGTCGCATCGAGGATACATGATTCCTTTCGCACCAGCTTCGAGCATCCGCCCCATCCGCATAAACTCACCCTTGCCCGGCCGGGCAATCACATCGGACACACCTACCCGGGCCGCGCGGATATAGTTGTTCGCCGCCTCTACGCTGTGCGCATGATGCTCCAGGTCGAGCCAAATGCCGTCGAACCCCATCAGACTAGCAAGTTCAAAAATAGATGGATCGCTAAAGCTGATCGACGTAACCAGCACAGGCTGCTGGCGCGCAAGTTTGGCTTTAATTCTGCTTGGTCGCATATCGCAAACTTCCTAATACGGTTGAAAATGGCGGTCCTATTCGGACGGTAAGTGCTGACTCAAAAAGCGAACCCAATTGCCGTGTATCGATCGACTCACTCCGTTAGATCGCGGTCGAAATAGACCGCATGCGACGCCAAGTCCAAGATTAAAAGGGGCACGTTAATGTCATCTCCCGTATGCTACGGCTCGCGCTTCTGGGGCATCATGCATCGTCGGCATAGCGAAATATCATTTCCACTTCCACCGCAGCGCCGAGTGGAAGTTGAGCCACGCCGAGAGCGCTCCGCGCGTGCCGACCAGCGTCACCGAACACATCGCGAACCAATTGGGACGCGCCATCGATGACTAAGTGTTGATTCGTGAAATCGCTGTCTGAGTTCACGTAACCAGTAATCCGCACGACGCGCTCGATTCGGTCCAATGATCCGACGGCGTTACGCACCGCCCGCAGCACGTTTGCGGCACATAGGGCCGCGGCTACGGTCGCATCGTCCAAAGAAATTTGCGACGGCACCTTGCCCTTGTACACTAATTGATCGCCGTCAAAAGGCACCTGCCCCGATGCATAGATGACGTTTCTATCGATGTGTACCGCTTCGACGAGCTTGCCTTCCGGCGAGTTTCTGGCCAGTGGGTAGCCGAGCTGTTCGAGGGTATAGTCACGAAGTGTCATGGTTGTTTTGCCGCCTTTGCCGGACAGCTCAACCCGAGCAAATGCAAACTATCGCGAAAGATCATCGCGTCGATCTGCTCAGTATTGAGGCGGGGCAACTTCGTGCCTTCCAACATGTCGTTAAGACTGTGAAGGCCGTCGATCGTCGAGTCGACAGTCGTGAATGGATAATCGGTACCAAACAGAATTTTGTCCCACACACCGTACTCTTGGACGAGCATCAGGCTTTGATATAACTGGAACGGCCTATAGTGGAGCGCACTGATATCGGCAAATAAATTGGGGTGCTTGCGGATGACTGCAACGCACTCGCCTTCGTAAGGATGGCTCAAGTGGGCTAGGATTATTTTTACGTCCGGAAACCGTGTTGCTACGCGATCGAGCCGCCGGGGAAGTGTGCAGTCGAGCGGTGCCTGTGCGACGAACGTTGTGCCGGTATGCAAGAGGACCGGCAGCGAATGGCTTTGGGCGTACGACCAGAGTGAATCAAGATCAGTGTCGTCCGGTCGGAAACCGGCATACATTGGAAGCAACTTGATGCCTTTTAACCCGAGCTTAAGGTGGCCGTCGCGAAGCTCTCCTTCCCAGCCGGACTGCGTCGGATCGATAGAAAGAAAACCGATTAGCGTATCGCGGTGCGCGGCCACATAATCGGCCACATATTGATCATCTACCCATAAGCCGCTTAATCGGGCTTTGCCACCGAACACAACTGTCACCACATCGTCCGGCGCCTGAGCTCGATAAGCTTCGTAGGTAACCGAAAGATCGACCTCCGTTCCCGCCCGTGCACTCTGAGCCTGCCGACGGAAGTCGTCGCTAAAGTGCTTAGGATACGACCAAGCATGGCTGTGAATGTCGATGATCATTTCATATCACGGTAGGTTCGGGGCCTGCCCAATTGCATGGCTTCGATCGCAGCGGTGCTTGGCTTCAAGCGATTAATCGCGGCCGGACTGCCAAGTATGAACTTCTTATAGCTTTCGCACCGTTCGCAAAACGTGGCCAAGCTCGCCGAAATATGAGATGGCTGTCATTGAATTTTTCCGCGTGCGTCAACGCACACCAACTCCAAAGATTCATTTGATCTCTCCCACCAGACTGAGTCCTGCAAATTCAGGCAAGGACAGATGTGGTTGGGAATTATGGTCAAGCGCTCGCCAATTACGGGCCTGGGCTCACATGAAGTTACGTCCAGTTGACCGTGCTCCTCACTCAGCCGAGTGACTATTGCCTCGGGGTACTCGAAGACGTAGCCATAGCCACTATCTTTTGCGGGAAGGCAAAGATCGTTGGAGAGAGTCTTAGAACCGGCGTCGATGACGACCTGGCCGGCAACGGCGTCGCTGATGACGGTTGTAATCAGGCGGGCTGCACAATTAGCAATCAAACAAAAGCCGCCACGCACCGTGTTCATGTCATTGAAGATGTAAGTGCCGGGCCGAATTTCTGATAAGTGGGGAACTAAATGGGATTGGTAAGCAGTTGGTGTCGACCCACCGGATACGATCGATGCCGCAAAACCGTGTTGCGACCACAAGTCAATTGTTTGCTCAAGCAAAATGTCGACAGCCCGAAGCGGTTCATCCTGCCTTTCGATAGGGTCCCAAATGTGGCCGGGATAAACCATGATGCCGTCCAGCCTTACATTGGGCGCCCGATCGATCGCCTGCACAAGCGGAAGTGTTGCCAACGGCGATGCGACGCCAGTGCGGCCCATTCCGACGTCGAGCTCGACCAAAAGACCGACCACCGTATTCGCGCTTTGAGCTGCTGAAGATACCTCGTTAACTGCCGCCAGCGAATCTACTGCTGCGCGAATAGTGCGATCGCGAGCCAATGTGGCAAGTCGTGCGGCGCGTGACGGCCCAACCGGCGGGTACGCGAGGAGAACGTCTGAGCCGGGAGCCGAAATAATCTCTGCCTCGCTAACCTTGGCCACAGTAATACCGCTCGCTCCGGCGTCGAGTTGCATCTCCGCCAGCGCTCGCATCTTGTGAGTCTTGGTATGCGGACGGACCTTCAGCCCTTTAGTCGTTGCGTAATCTGCCAGTCGACGGATATTTATACGCACAACTTCCGAATCCAGCACGAGGGCGGGAGTTGGAATCTCGTCGCAAGAGTGAATCTCGGCTACCATCTCGCTCCGCAGATCTCACTTCCGAGTAAAGACATGGCAACTATGCTTTCGGCAAAGCGTATATTCCGTAGAGTTTGATATTTTCGACCTGCTCTCCCTCGAAGGCGACGCGAATGCGATAGGTGCCATTTATGGTCGCAGAAGTGCCCCTCTTCCACGCTACTAGGGAACGAAGGCTACTCTCCATCACCAACCCGGACTCCTCGCCCGAGAACCCGCTGATCGGCCGAAACGCACCGTCCAAGAGTTCAATTCGCAGCCGGGCGAATTTGTCGACACCTTCGACGTTCACTGCAATTTCGACGGTGCCATCGCTCGCGGGTAACTCCTGACTGATAAGGATTGCATCGGCAGCTGTGGGACGCAAATAGCCGAACCGGTCCCGCGGCAATGTTGCCAGACCTACTTCCGCGTTGTTTTCAATTGCAATGCTCTTGCCGGTTTCATCGCTTGCACCCCCGTACCAGATGTAAGTCGTGTCTCCATAGTTAACAAAGGCATTTGCCTGCAGCAGTCGGATCGTTTTCCAATCCGATCGCTCTTTACCCCACGGAATAAAGGGGAAGCCAGGGATTGGTTCGCGAAAAACGACACCGTCGTTGCTGATAATGAGCCCCAAGTTCATCCGGACATCGGGATTCTGGGCTCCTTCGGGTGCTTCCCATTGGCCGTACAAGCCGAGTAGCACGTTGCGACGATGCCAGATGCTAGCGCCCAGGTGCACTTGCGATCCTGCTACGTTAAAGCTGGACCGCTTGTTCAGATCATGTCTCCAAAAGCTGATGCTTCCGGGTTGCTGCCAATGTGTGAAATCGGCTGAAGCAAAATTTATCATCGATCGTTTTGGGTTCTCCGGTGGCCAACTGGTTTGCCCATTTACGTAGTAGATGTTATTCCAGCGATAAATGCCGCTTAGCTCACTCCAATTTTTGTCGATGACCGGATTGGCGCCTTCAGTCCACGTCAGGCCGTCGGGACTGAAAGCCGTGCACAGCAGGGGCATATCGGGCCGGGCCTGGTGGTGGTAGCCAACAAATGCCATTTTGAAGCGGCGACGGCGGTCTGGCTCCTCCGGCTCATATAGTATTAGGGGCGAATTGTAACATTCACGGTCCAAGGCGCAGAGGTTGTTATCCTTGCTCCCGCGATACTCACGCAGCCCCAGATTTGGTTTCTCCCAACGGGTGCCATCCGTGCTTTCGGCATAAGCAAGCCGCATATTGGTTCGGCCCGGGTGAAATTCCTTCAAGCTGTCGACGGCGCAGTACCACATCCGAAACCGATCGTGCTGCCGTATCACCGTGCCGTAGAGCGAAGCAAAAAAGCTGTCCGGCTCGCCTTCGCCCCCCCGGCCCAGGACAGGGTTCTGGTCACAGAGCTTTGGCGGTTCTAAGGTGAGACATAACGATTGACGAAAGGGAATCCAATGTTCGTCGAACGCAAACAACACGGTCTCATTCGGATCAATGCCAGTGACTTCCGCGTTGGAGGGCGCGCTATAGTGACCGCTCGCAACATCGTCAGGGCATGTCAATGTGGGACTGCCAAGGGCCGATGTATTGGTCCCGAGCATCGCCGCACCACTGCATGCAGCACTCGCCAAAAAATGACGCCTGTCAAATACCGGGTTCGAAGTGGAAGTCATTACGTGCGGGTCCTTCAGAAGTGTCGATTCGTGTCTCTCACAAAGTGCCACATCTGCGAGCGCCTTGCGTTGCTTTGGCGGCTCGAGGAATTGGGAGGGGCCCGCATCCTGCCCGGCAGTAGGTTACTGGTTGTTAAAAATCTTTGGCACGGGCTAGAGATTTCGACCGTGAAAATCGCCTTCCAGCGATGCACAAATATTACCAAGCAGGGAAAAATTTTTCAACTACCATTTAATAATTCTGTTGCTATAAAAAGTTTAACGGGCTATATTCGAATTCTGCATGACTACCTCATCTCAAAAAACGCCGAAAATTGTCGAATTAGCATCTTCCCTGGAAAGGGATATTCTGGACAAACGGCTGGTGTCAGGCGATCCATACCTTTCGACAGCCAACGCGGCGCGATTGTTAGGCGTAAGTACGGTGGCGGCCAATCGGGCGCTGCAGCTGTTGGTTAAGCGCGACATTCTCAGCCGCCGACAGCGAAGCGGAACCTTCATCGCCGACCGCAAAGACGGTTCCAATGCGACTTCCATTGAACGAGTGCATCTGCTTGTCCATAAGAACTTCCTGAAATCCGAGGGTGTACTCGCCGATGGCGTGATCCTGGGAATTCAAGAAAAACTGCCGCATACCGACATTCAGTTCAATTTCTTACCTACAGACGATGAGAGTCCGTACACGAATCGCATCATTTCTGAGGTGCTGAACTCGCCCAGAGTTCAAGGACTTGTTCTCGTTCGAGCTCCATTGCAAGTACAGCGTATCGTGCAATCCAGCGGACTGCCGGCAGTGATTTACGGAACGCCGTTTCCGTCAATTACATCGGTGCCTTGGATCGATCGTGACCACTACCATGCCGGCAGACTTGCTGCGGCGAGGCTTATCCGTCAGGGTTTTCGACGACTAACGGTGCTTACCCGCGAGAAACCTATGCCTGGTGACTACCGAATGCTTGACGGCGTGCGAGATGAAATGAGCGCACTTCAATTACCGATTTGTCACATTGCTTGGCGATCGTTGCCGTCGGATACGGAAGCTGTGCGATACGCAGTTACGGATTTGCTAAAAGACAATAAGCATGGCCAAGGTTTTATCTGTCGGTCGCGGCCCCTAGCCGATGGAGCTTTGGAAGCAATCGCTGCCGGTGGGTTGAATTTGGGTACGGACGCCGGCATAGTTCTGCTAGACGTGTATCAAGCAGATGCACGGCCAACATTGCCATTTCATTTCATAATGCCGGCGATGAGCCCTGAGATCACAGGGCAACATATTGGCAACTTCTTGATACTGCAATCGCAGGGAATCAAGCCAATTCCGGATTGTGAATTAATTCCGATCGAATTGCGCGAAGGTGCGGCTTTGGCAAATGTTTAAAGCACATCGCGACGAAGCGCTGGCAGGTTTAAAAAATTGCGCCGTCTTTTTCTCGATCCATATAAAAACGAAAAAGATAAAAGCAAAGGATGAGTGGGCAAGGTTGATTTATGGATTTTATTTGAGAACAGGCTAATTCAGCCATCCTTTGAAAACAGGACAAATGCGCTAACACTGCAGGGCAACATTGGTAGTTGTAAGTCGTGGAGTTTCGGTCTTCATGCGGCTATACGCGCGAGAACGTTGCGGCCAAAGATGTGTGTTTTACATGGAGCAATCACGTTTCGACCTAATTAACCTGACGCCCATACCATCGAATTTTGACATGAGCGTCAATGAAAAGCGCCCGCCGTTGTACGCCCAATTGGACGTCACGCGCCCAGCCTTTAATGATCCCCCGATCCCCGGGGACCGCGCATTTCACTGTGGTCTCAAAAAATCGGCAAAGACCATCGCCCTGGCAGTCCACGTGGCTGTGCCACACGTCGAGGGCATTGTCCATGGCGTGGTTGACTATGCGAAGTCACATTGCAATTGGAGATTTGCTCTGAATTTGGAAGCCTATGCGTTTCCGCTTGACGATGTGTCGGATTGCGACGGGGCGATCGCAATGATCGAAACTGAAGACCAAATGCGCCGGGCAAAATCCTGGGGATGTCCCGTGATCAACGTGGCAGACACGCTTAAAGGGTTTGGTCTGCCGTCGGTCATGAACGACAATCGGAAATTAGGGCAGATGGCCGCCGTGCATTTAAAGTCCCGAGGCCTACGCCATTTTGCATTTTACGGATTGGAGCACATGTGGTACTCGCAGGAACGGTGCGCCGGGTTTTGCGAAGTCATCGAAGCGTCTGGCGCGAAATGCTTCGTATTTGAATCTCCGATCTGCAGCCGCGCCGTGTCAACATCGCAGTGGCAATGCAGTGAGTTTGACGAATGGCTGCTTCGATTGCCACGCCCGTGCGGTCTGATGGCCACCCACGATTTTCGCGCTTGGGCCGCGATCGAAAGCTGTCGACGATTGGGAATTGCGGTGCCCTACGAAATTGCAATCGTCGGTGTGGACGACAATACGGCCATATGTAGCTCGTGCAGTCCACCGCTTACAAGTGTGCGGCCGAACAGTCATCAGGTTGGGTACCGTGCTGCTGAACTACTCAACAAGCTGTTGGAAAATCAGTCAAAAAATACCGAGTGCCTTCTTATTAAGCCAGACCGGATAACTGTGCGGGGCTCAACAGACACAGTTGCTGTGAATGATCCAACTCTGCAAAAGGCCGTCGATTACATCCATTCTAACTTTTACTTTCAGATAAATGTCGCCGATGTTGCGCGGACGCTGGGCGTGTCGCGCCGGTGGTTGTCATTTTTGTTTCATGAGCACTTCGGGATTACAACCCAAGATTATATCGCAGCTATTCGAGTAAAGTGGGCCAAGGATTTGTTGCTGCAGACGCCTTTTCTTGCCTTAAAGGATATCGGACATAGATGTGGATTTGCCAGCGCTGACCGCCTGAATAAAGTGTTCACGCGTATTACCGGAAGCTCTCCCCGAAGTTATCGGGACAGTAAGCTCGGGAGAAATGTCGACGCCGCTGGGTAGTCGCCTTAATCGCATGCGCAGATTAAAAGATGTTGCGACCAACTTCATTCAGGCACCGGCGAGCACCAACGGAATCACTACTTTGGCGGATATCGGAGCTTGGACGAAATTAAACGCCGATCAGTCGACGAAGGCAAAGGAATACACAATTGCTCGGTCAACTCTCAGGCGCAGGCGAACGCGCTTGCCGACGGCCGACTTCACTGCCGCGGCATCCGTCCAGTAAATCTGTGCGTCCGTCACATCGCCACAAAGTGGCTCGGAATGACTCAGCCAGTTCCCCGCCTCGTCCAAAACGTCTATTTCAACCGCCCCGCCCTTGGCATCTGCTGTCACTAGCAGCTTGCTCGCAGAGCACGTAAGTGGTTGCGTCAAAATCGTACCTTTACGATCGTCAGAGCAACCGTAACCGGCCCAACGATCCTTCGGAAGCGTCGCCATACACAAGGACCCATCGCGCCAATCAAAGAACTTGCCGTTGCATCCCGCGTAGTAGATGCGAGTTTCATTTTTCTGCACAATAGGACGCGTGGCAAAGATACAGCCCCAGTCGTAAACTCCGTTTTTGCTGCCGTTGGGGATCAATGATTTACCGGGTTGGATGCGGTGCCAGCGCACTGTATCGGGACTCCAAGCCAACTCAACCCATTGGCGACCCTCTGCCACGTCGAACACCCCAATCAGCCCTAGATATACGCCGGAATAGGCGAACACCACCATGTCGTGCAGCTCGGGTTGGTCTGGCTCTGGTGTCAGAATTTCTCGCACTTTGGACCAATGTACGAAGTCGCGGGAGCTCGTACGTGCGACATTCCTTGGGGTGGCGCCATGCCTCGTAAAACCTACGAATTCACGTCTCTCAGGTGACCATAGCACGTTGTTGTGTGTGTCGCTTCGACCACCAAGGTTCAATCTTATTGGATCACTCCAATGTAGCCCGTCGGGCGAAAACCAGACCATGTGAGGTCCGTCACCCAGGGTGCCAAACATCTTGTACCGTCGGGATGGGTCCGTTTCGCGCATGTCCTTGATCACATCCGGTCCATGCACGTCAAACATCACAAGATTGTTTCTTTTGGATCCATGAAGTTCAACCAGTCCAAGGTCTGGTTTTTTCCATTCCAGACCATCTGGCGATACAGCGTAGCACAGTCCAAATCTGCGTTGGGAAACGGTCCATTTGACCGACTCGCGCTCATTTCGTGGCGTGTTTTCCTCCAGTTGGCTCGTGACAAATGGCGTATACCAACATTTATAGAGACCCTCGTCACTATCGTAGATCACGCTGGGATACATATTGTCGTAACGTGGTTCCCAGGGCTTGTCTTCGCGAAACAGCGGATTTGCCGGCGCCTTCTTCACGGTGCCGATTATCAGGGTCGCGTTTTCGATTTGGTCCACGACGCGCGAATCTAATAGCAGGTGTCTGCTCATAGCCGATCCAATACAATCCCTCATGCTCGGCGCGAGATCGTCAGCCGCCAATGCTCGCCGATCCAAATCGGCGGCAGAGAACAAACAACACACAAGCAGAATGAAGTTGACGCGAACGACGCTCATGAAAGTATCCTTTTTAATGGGATGTTGACTCTTCGGAACCTCACGCCATGCTGGGGGAGAAAACCGGCCGGATGAACGCGCTGAATTTCAAAGCAGACGCGGGTCTCATTCTACGGGCTCGTTAGCCATTGTGGCCGTGCGGTCAAAATATGTCCCTATGTGCCCGGGCGCGCATGATCAATTAAAAATCGCGATTACGGGATCGGTCGTCGATCGATTTGGGAAACCGATCCGACCTTTTGAGAACTCCGTGGCGAGCGGAAGAGACAGCTACTCTCTTTACAGGCGGAATGATAT
>Ga0163150_10006743_pt1 | contig 13870 bp, 7 predicted proteins | sample OliLakLV19P2IB_FD_148628 | JGI IMG/M metagenome (GOLD analysis project Ga0163150, IMG submission 148628) | Freshwater microbial mat bacterial communities from Lake Vanda, McMurdo Dry Valleys, Antarctica - Oligotrophic Lake LV.19.P2.IB | ecosystem: Environmental > Aquatic > Freshwater > Lake >...
ATAATCACCTGGTGCGGTCCGCCTGCCGGCATCGGCGCAAGCACCGCCTGCCAGTTGCCCGTATCGTCAGCCTTCGCCTTAACGCGCTGCCCCGCCATTGTCACGGTCACCCGCGCACCCGGCCTAGCCACGCCGCGGATCGGCACCGGTATGTCGCGCTGAAGCACCATGTGGTCGCCCAAAGTCGTCGGCAGCAGAATCGTCGATGGCACGCCCTCGGCGGCGAACGCGCCGGATACACACAGGGCTGCGCCCAGTAAATAAACAAAACTTACCCTCATTGATGTCCCTTTCATCCGTTGGAAATCCCGCGCGACTATTACGCCATGATGGGGCGGCGCGATCAAGTAATGGCTGCTGGCGCCAGGAAGTTCCGAAAGAGGAAAAATCTACCGACCCGTAAATAGGACTTGCGTTTCCCATTCTACCCTTCTCATAATAGTTCCCCGGGTATTCGTTGCATCCCCTACACCCGAGAGAGGATCGCCATGAGCCAACACACCAGTGAACTCGAATCCCGCAAGGTCGCGGAAGAATCACGGCAGACGGAGTGGCAGCAAAGTTTTCTGCGGGAACTGTTCCTCGGCAACTTCCGTCCCGATCTATTGCCGGAGTATCCCATTGATGGCACGCGCCCGGAGTTCAAACCGCTGTACGAAAAACTGCGGCACTTCTTTGGGCATGAGGTTGACCCCGTCGAGATCGATGAAACCGGAGAGTATCCGCAGCATGTGCTGGATGCGCTGACTGATATGGGCGCGTTCGGGTTGCTGGTCCCGAAGGAATACGGTGGTCACGGCTTGAACAAGATCGAATGGTGCCGGTTGATGGAGATGCTCGCGAGTTTCGAGGGCAACCTGCTGGGCCTTCTTTCGCCGCACCAGTCCGTCGGCGTTCCGGAGACCATCAAGCAGTTCGGCACGCCGGAGCAGAAACAGAAATATCTCACGCGCTGCGCCGCGGGCGATATTTCCGCGTTCGCTTTGACCGAGCCGGATGTCGGCTCCGATCCCGCGCGCCTCGCTACCACCGCCACGCTCACACCCGAGGGCGATGCCTACATTCTCAATGGCGTGAAACTCTGGTGTACAAACGGCACGCTGGCGAAACTACTCATCGTCATGGCGAAACATTCAGACACGAAGAAGATCAGCGCGTTCGTCGTCGAGACCGATTGGCCAGGGGTCGAAGTGATCCACCGTTGCCGGTTCATGGGCCTGCGCGCGCTGGCAAATGGCGTCATGGAATTCAAGAACGTGCGCGTGCCGAAAGACTGCCTTGTCGGTGGTGAAGGCAAGGGATTGAAGATAGCCCTGACCGTGCTGAATGTGGGCCGGTTGTCCGTACCCGCGGGCGCGGTGGGCACCGCGAAAAAATGCATCGAGATTTGCCGGAAGTGGGCGAATGAACGCGTGCAGTGGGGACGTCCCATCGGCAAGCACGAAGCCATCTCACACATGATCTCCGACATGACCGCGAACGCGTTCGCAATGGACGCCATTGCGTATCTCGCGGCGGAAATGGCCGTGCGCGGTAACTACGATATCCGGTTGGAGGCCGCGGCCGCGAAAGAATGGAACACGTGCCGCGCATGGGAAATCGTCGACAACACATTCCAGATTCGCGGTGGACGCGGCTACGAAACCGAGCGGTCGCTTGCAGCGCGGGGCGAACAGCCTATCGGCGTCGAACGGATGATGCGCGACACGCGCATCACCAAGGTGTTCGAGGGCGCGAGTGAGATTATGCACCTGTTCATGGCGCGAGAGGCCGTGGACAAACATTTACAGGTCGCAGGCGACATGGTTGACCCGGAAGCGCCGTCGAGCAAGAAGATGTCCGCGCTTCCGAAAGCCGCGGCGTTTTATGCGCTGTGGTATCCCACGCGCTGGATTCCGCGCGCGCGATGGCAACGGCTGGATACGCACCAACAAGACTTCGGAGCGCTGGCCACGCACATGCGGTTTATCGAGCGCAATTCCCGAAAGCTCGCGCGCGAAATTTTCCATGGCATGCTAAGATACCAGGCGAAGCTGCAAAACAAACAAGTGTTTCTGTTTCGCACCGTGGATATCGCGATGGAACTGTTCGCGATGGCCTGCGCCATCCGCCGCGCGCGCACGTTGGAGGCAAAGAAGCATGCCGACGCCGCGAACGCCCTCGAACTTGCCGATATGTTTTGCATGTCTGCGCGGCGCAAGGTGCTGCGCCTGTTCCATGATCTTTGGCATAACGACGACGACTCAAAATACCGCACAGCACTCGCGGTACTCGACGGGAAACATTCTTGGCTCGAACGCGGGATTCTCGCGGATGAAGATGTCGCGTTTCCCGCGTCGCTGGTGGATGCCGCGGAACACGAACATGTCTCGATCAAATAACGTTCTGTCACCAACTCGCGTAAGAAAGGCGCAATGGTGCATCGTGATTTTTCTTGTTGGACATAGCTGCTACTCATTTGCTCTGGAATCCGGTATCTATCAACTCTCCAATGGCGTTCCAACTGAAATTATCGCGGATCCATTAGACCGCGCAAATTTGAAGTCATTGCGGAACGACAATTCACTGTATCAACTTACGCTCGAGCGGGATGATGGTTTTTCCATTCAAAATGAAGCGGCCGCGCTCGTGATTGAAGATCGCGTTATTCGTTGCGGTTACCACGGCGGAAACGATAGTTCGCTTACCAAGTTGTACGCGGGTATTCACGGTGAAGATGTAGATCTGGTCGCAGCGCTTTTTCGAATCACGCCTCAAAACCGGGTGCACCCTGGTCACCAGTTAACCGCTAAGTTCGTCCCGGACAAGGAATCGTTTGCTCCTGGAGAGCGCGTGACGCGCCCGACTTGTTATTTCAAACGTGGGCCAGGAAGATTTTATTTTTGTGCAAGGCGGACGAAACCGTGGCGCCCGTGACAATCAGTTTTCATTTTCCGCGACACTATCCGGACAAACAAAACCTGGTCCGGTAACGGACATCGGTGATTCCATGCATATGGGAGGAATCGGTACTTGGGTAACCATTAAACCGGGCGAATACCACGAAATCCATGTAAATTTGTCACACTGGTTTGGTTTTAAAGTGCCGGGCTCTTACCAAATTCACGGGAGCTATTATATGAGCGTCTGCACTCCGGATACACACGAAACACTGTGGGAAGACTTTGTATGTGCGGAGTTCGAAGTCGTTGTTAAGTAAAATTCGCCCATGAGCGGTCCCCTTTCCGGAATCAAAATTATTGATTGCAGCCGGTTGTTGCCCGGTGGTTTTTGCACGATGCTCATGGGCGATCTCGGCGCGGATGTTATCAAAGTCGAAGAGCCAGGTCGCGGCGACTATGTGCGCGAGTTCCCTCCGTTTAAGGGCGATCAGAGCTACATGCACCTCGTGCTCAACCGCAACAAGCGCAGCATGACGCTGAACCTTAAATCACCTGAAGGCGTCGAGATTCTGAAAAAGCTCGTGCGCGACTCGGACGTGATAGTCGAAGGATTCCGTCCCGGCGTAATGGACCGTCTTGGCGTTGGGTATGAAGCGTTGAAGCAGGAAAACCCGCGCCTTGTCTATTGCGCGATCACAGGCTACGGACAGACCGGGCCTTATGCACAACGTCCTGGACACGATCTCAACTACGTCGGGATTGCAGGTGCATTGGAACAGTTCGGGCCGAAAGACGGACCGCCCACCGTCCCAGGTCTCACGGTTGCGGACATCGGCGGCGGCGCGCAGATGGCGATCATTGGCATTCTCGCGGCGATCATCGCACGCGGGAACTCCGGCAAAGGCCAGTTCATAGATATATCCATGACCGACGGCGTGGTGTACTGGCTCTCGCTCTTCGCGGGTTGGTATTTCGGGACCGGCATAAGTCCGAAACGCGGCGAGCACGTTCTGCTTGGCCAGTTTCCGTGCTATGCGGTATATCCTGCTAAAGACGGCTATATTACGGTCGGCTGTCTCGAAGCGCATTTCTGGGCAAATCTGTGCAGGGAAATCGGTCGCGAACAATACATTCCCGAACAACTGAACCTCGATGACGCGCCAAAAATCTTTGATGACCTCGCGAACCTTTTCCGCACAAAAACCCGCGCGGAATGGGACGCTTTCTTCGCGGACAAGAATGTGTGCGTTGGGCCGGTGAATCTTATCGAGGAAGCGATTCACGATCCTCAACTCAAACATCGCGGCATGTTCACCACACTCACGCACTCGATCGAAGGCGAGATCCAACAGCTTGGCATTCCAATCAAACTGTCCGCCACTCCGGGTTCGAGTAACGGCTCTCCGCCAAACCTTGGCGACCACACCCGCGAAGTGCTTGGGGGTATTGGACTCACCGAAACAGAAATCTCCGGACTGATTGATCGGGGCATCGTCTAGACGTCAGATGAATGGCAGGATGAATCGTTGCATTCAATCTGCGAGAATCTGCGTAATCTGCGGATAAAAGGTTGCAATTATGAAAACATGGCGCATTGCCGGCATCAATTTCGATCATCTGCACATGGGCGACAATTTGCGGATGGCGTTCAACCATCCGCAGGTGGAAATCGCCGGGATTTGCGACGAACGGCCCGAACGCATGCAGTCGTCCATCGAAAATTTTTCCATACCCGCGGACCGCGTGTTTACCGATTATCGGGCCTGCATCGAGAAAACGAAGCCCGATATAGTGCTGTTGTGTCCCGCCACCGCGAAGCACGGCGAGTGGACCGAAAAGGTAGCGCCGTTCGGCGTAAACGTCATCATGGAAAAACCGTTTGCGGCATCGCTGGCGGAAGCGGACCGCATGGTTGCCGCAATGGCAAAAACCCGAAAAACGCTGGCGATTAACTGGCCGCTGGCGTGGGTGGCATCGCACCGCACCGCAAAACGCATTATTGATGAAGGCATCATTGGCCACATTCTCGAAGTGCACTACTACGATGGAAATCGCGGGCCACTCTATCATGTCGCAGACAAACTGGAAACAACTGCGGAAGAAATGCAGCGGGAGAAACCGGGCAGTTGGTTCTACAAAAAAGATCACGGCGGCGGTTCGCTCCTCGATTATCTCGGCTATGGCACGACCCTCGGCACGTGGTTTCATGGCGGGAAAAAGCCAATTGAAGTCACTTGCGTCGTTGATGAGCCTGCTGGCCTTGAAGTTGACGAACACAGCATCACCGTCGCGCGATACGCAGACGGACTATCAAAATTTGAAACGCGCTGGGGCACGTTCACCGATCCGTGGACGCACCAACCGCAACCGAAGTGCGGGTTTGTCATCAAGGGCGCCGAAGGCACAATCAGCAGCTACGATTACGAACGCACTGTGCGCGTGCAAACCAGAGAATGCGCGGAAGGCCGCGACGTTCCCGTGGACGTTCTCGAGCCGCCATTCGAGAACCCCGTGCAATACGTCATTCATCACCTCGAATCCGGCACTGCGGTTGAAGGTCCCCTCTCCCCCGAAGTTTCCCGTATCGGACAACAGATCGTCGATTCCGCCATCCTCAGCGCGCGCGAAAAACGCACGGTGCCTTTGTTGGCATAATTTTTCCTAATTGTCCCTTCTCCCAAATTGATCTCTCTCCCCAAACGACGTTTTTACCCAAAAGCCTATTTGGACTGCGGCGGCCCCCAAGGCGCCGCTTTGGCTGTTTATCACAGTTGGTCTAGCCTTTGCCCTGCCCGCATGAAGTCATCGCCTATGAACAGCCCAAGCGGTGTCTGCGCTACCCGCTCCGCCACCGCAGTCCAAATAGTCCTCCACCAAAGCCACGTCCTAACAAGAAGTCTATTTGGACTGCGGCGGCCCCCAAAGGCGCCGCTTTGGCTATTTATCACAGATGGTCTACCCTTAACACGTGGCTTTGGCTGTTTATCACAGTCGACCTACCCTTGCCCCGCGCACAAAGCCCTCTCCCCTAAAGAGGGATACTCAAAAAAACGGACGCTGCGGATTCGGTTACCGGATTTCTCGACACACTGTTCACGATAGAGCCGGAGATTCCGGAGTTTGCTTTGAAGCAAATCGTTGAGGGCGGTTACACCGGAACGTTGCGGTATCTGCGCGAAAACGAACCGTTCGGCAAAGCATTCGCATCGGACGAATCGCATGTCGTGCGCCAGTTGAGAATTCGCGTTGGAGAGATTACTTTCCTGGACGAAGTGTAGATCAGTTCGCAAATCAAAAAAGCCCCCCGAAACGTCGGGGGGCCATAAAGCAATCGAATACTCTTAACGCGACGGCGACACAACGATGTAGTTGGTCCGAGTTTCCGAATCCGTACCCACCGCGGTCGTAACGCTCAAATAAATCGTATACGCCCCGGCGGCGTTGTAAATATGGATCGGGCTTTGCGCCGTGCTCGAGCCGCCGTCCCCGAAGGTCCAAATCCAATTCAGAATCGGCGATGTGCCTGGATCAGAGAGATCGTTGAACTGCACCAATTGACCTACTATCGGTTGGCGATCATCCGCAATGAAATTGGCGGTCGGCCCGACCGGCTGAACGTCAATGTAGTCGTTCTTCGTCTCGGTATCGCTGACGCCATCTTCCATGGTGATCGTCAACACGACTGTAAATTCGTTGACCGTCGTGTACGTGTGCGAAGGATTCTGGTCCGTGCTCGTGCCGCCATCCCCGAAGTTCCAGAACCATTGGTCAATATCACCAGTGCCAGGGTCCGACAAGTCCGTAAATTCGACAGGCGTATTCGCGGGAGGATTCGTGGTCGACGCTATGAAGTCGGCATCAATATCGCCCGCGTCTTCCACGACGATAAAGTTCTGCTTGACCTGGGTATCGCTCTGGGTGGACGTTTGCACGGTCAACGTGACGGAGTAGGTCCCGGGGTCTTTGTATTTGTGTGTCGGATTCTGCTGCGTGCTCTGTTTGCCGTCACCGAACGTCCATATCCAACTGACAATCGGCCCAGAGCCGGGCGCTATCGTAGACTCATCGGTAAATTGAACGTTTTCGTTGACACTCGCCAGCACGGGCGACGCGGAAAACTCCGCGACCAGGGATGCATCGGCAGTAACGATCACTTCTTGATTCGCAACGCCAGGCGCGGAAACCGTTACGGCACCGGCATTGGAACCCGCGGCCATCCTGCTCCGGTTGATAGTTACGGTGATGACTTCTTTGTCTCCCGGACCGCTGCTGTTTCCACTACCTGGATTGACTTCTATCCATTCGTCGCCGCCTGTGCTCAGCGTGAATTCCGGCAGCGCCTGCGAGGTATAGTTTTTCGCAACGGTAAACTGCAACGTGTCAGTTTCCGATCCGAAATCAAGCGTCTTTGGGCTGATAATGTACGCGGGCAAATAACTGGGAGCGGGTGGGCAACCCATGCCCAAAATAAGGGCAAACCCCAGCATCGTAGGCCACGTCAAAAACTTCAACGGCCGAAGCATGCAATCCACTCCTTACTTGCGTGCGACACCTGGCTCGCGTGCTACCCCTAAGCCACCCTACATGCTACCATCATGCCAGCAAGGCAATACAATCGTCAACTGTTTCCCGCGCGCCCTGGTAATTCGTTCAGGACCATCACGCGGAAGTGCTTACCTCGATTGGGATTACTTCTGGAACGGCGCGGGGCTGGTAAACCGCCTTGAACACCAGTTCCGCCTTGCAGATATACCCGTGGTCAAGAATATCGTAGCCACGCGTCTCCAAGGCTTCCCGCAAGGACTTATACGAATAGAAGGTGCAATGCTCGTCGGCATAAGCCCCCGGCGCCACTTTCCCGTATACCCATTCGATCAACGGCCACTGCCAACCGCCATAGTCGGGTGTGCCCAGAATCAGGGTGCCTCCCGGCCGAAGGATGCGCGTCAACTCGTCGATGAGTTTGCCGTCTTCATCCGGAATATGCTCGATAACCTCCGAGCAAATGACGCAATCAAACTGTCCGGTGCGGAACGGTAAAATCATGCCGTTGGCCTGAAGCAGTTTCTTGTTTGTCCGGCGCATATACGCCAGCTTGTCGTGGCGCATATCGACCCCAATGGAATGCGGAAGGTCTGCAAGGATATGGCTGCTTCCGCAACCCACGTCGCATGTCGATACAAAGGGCGGAGTGAAGCCCATGATGATGTCGTACCGCTTCCGCTGCCAGTACCGCTGGAACCAGATTCGGCTATTGTGCGCGCGCCAGTCGTAATCGGGAAACTGCACCGAATTACGGATGGTCCAGATTCGGCGGAACAGGCGAAGGTAGTCTAGGCCAAATTTGAAAATGCGCGCGTGCGAACCGCCGGAACCGCGGGGTTCGTAGTGGAACGCGACTTCCTTGATGCGCAGGCCGCGCCCATAGGCGCGCAGCAGAATCTCGACGAGCACCACGAAATTCGTGAACTCGAGATCCATGCGCTCGAAAATGCGCTTGCGGTATAACCGGAAACCGCTGGAAAGGTCCTTCACCGGAATGGACAGACCTTTGCCAAAGAATCCGTTGAGCACCTTGCTGAGAAAATAACGGAACACTGGCTGGTCCGCGTGACCTCCGGGCACGTACCGCGACGCGATTACCACCTCGGCTTTATCCCGCGCCGCCCACAGATTCTTGATACAGTCCGTGGGGTGGGATTGATCGGCGTCCATTGTCAGGACGTAGGCGCCTCGGGCCTCGGATATGCCGCGCAGAATCGCGCGCCCATAACCGGCTTCTGATTCTCGCACATACTGGAATGGCTCCCCCATCTGAGCGACAATGGCCGGGGTGCCATCCTGGGATTCACCGTCCACCACGAGCACTTCCCACGCGATGGACATCGAGTCCAACACTTCGCGGAGGAGCGGCAGAATCCGGTAAAGATTGGGGCCTTCGTTAAGCGCCGGAATGACCACCGACAACGCGAGGGTATCCGCCTTTAATGCAGTTCTCATGACGACTCACCCAACTCCTGAAAACATCCCAACGCGCATAACCGGCCCCGCAACCGGTAGACAGGGCGATAATAATTCTTTACATTACCGCACAACGGGTCGCAAATCAAAACGTTATGCACGTGTTCCGCTAACAACGAGGAGAAGGCCGGGGTGTCTCAGGATCGGGAGTGCAGGGCGGATGTTGTGCCAACTGTAGACGCGCCCTGCTTGTCTTATTTACCACGAGTCCCCCACTCCTACAAACCGGCAATCGCGTTGATCGGATGCGGCGGAATTGCCCCGTATCATCTACGAGCATACAAACGCGCGGGGTACACCGTATCGGCATTGTGCGATCATACGATTGCAAAGGCGAGCGCCCTGCGTGACGAACTTTTTCCCGATGCCGCGGTCTTCATGGACTACCGGGACATTCTTCGGCGCGACCTCGCCGACGTCGTGGATGTCGCTACGCATCCCGCACAGCGGGTCGCGATTATTGGTGACTCCCTCGCCGCCGGGAAACACGTGCTGAGCCAAAAGCCTTTTGTGTTGGACCTGGATGACGGCGCGCGGTTGGCGGATTTGGCGGATGCGAACGGCGTGTGTCTGGTGGTCAACCAGAACGGCCGGTGGGCCCCGCATTTCTCCTATATCCGGGAAGCTGTTTCCACGGGACTTCTCGGAGCCGTATCGAGCGCGCAGCTTGCCGTGCATTGGGACCATAACTGGACGGCGGACACCGTATTCAACGAACTCCGCCACCTCGTCCTTTACGATTTCGCGGTGCATTGGTTCGATATAGTTGCGTGCATTTTCGGTGAAAGCCCGGCAAAACAGGTATTTGCGCGCGCGATGAGGTCACCGCGCCAACGCGCAAAGCCACCACTGCTCGCGGACATCATCATCGAATTTGAAACCGGACTGGCATCCATTTCCTTCAATGCCGACACGCGATTTGGCGCCCACGATCAGACAATCGCCGCCGGCAGCGATGGCACGATTATGAGCAATGGGCCCGATCTCAATTCGCAAACTGTGACTTTGACTACGCAACAAGGCCGATCAAGTCCCGTCTTGCAAGGCGACTGGTTCAGCAATGGGTTTCACGGAGCTATGGCTGAGCTGCTTTGCGCAATCGAAGAAAAGCGTGAACCGTGTCATTCCGCGCGCAATAATCTGCGCACCCTGGCCCTGTGTTTCGCGGCAATCGAGTCGGCCGATTCAGGGCGGCCCGTTACGCCTGGCGTTATACGCCGAATCCACGTCTGACCCGCTCTCCCTTACACAGGGGTTTTTATTTTACACGCAACTTTGATCCTCGCGCGTGGATTCATCCAATGCGGACGTAAGTTTCTCACGGAATAATGCCTTGATGCGAAACGTCTGGCCGGCCAAGGGCACGGATGAAATGGAACGGCCGGAAAGGGACAGCGGGGTTGCGGGGCGTGACAGTGAAACAAGTCCTCTTCTTCGTTGTACTGTTGGCGAGTTTAATTGCGGTGCAACATTGGCTGGGTCGATAGCACCCCAAAGGTTGCAGACAGGGGCCGGAAAGGAGCGGGACAATGAACGGATTCAGCGTTAAACACGTTCTGTTCTTTGTGGGATTGTTCGCACTACTATTTGCCGTCCAGGCGTTCGCACGTTAGCGAATCCGCCTCCGCAGCAACACAAGTGCGAACACGAGCATAGCCACCAGCGTCAGGCTCGACACCACCAGTCCAATCCGAAATGACGCCGGATGGTACGTAAACTCTACGCGATGCGGGCCGCCTTCCAAGAACACGCCGCGGAATGCATGGTAAACCGGAAAGATGTTTGCAGGTTTTCCATCAATCGTGGCCTTCCATCCGGGATAGTACGCATCGGCCAACACCAACAACGAATCCCCGTTCGCTTGCACATCGAGCACGACGCGCGTGCTAGAGTACGCAGAAATTCTCGCATCGCCCTGCGGCGCGTCCTCGCTCAGCGCGGGAATTCCTTCCGGCAGGTCGGCTTGCAATGCGAGCGCCACTGAGTCCGGCGTGAACGATTCACTGCGCATGATTTCGAGCATTTTTTCAGTCGAGTCGAGAAGTTCGAGCCGGCCGACCAACCGGGCACGCGGCAATGCGCGAAGGTTTCGATAGACCGCAAGACCATCGCGCTCCGTCATATATTCGAACCATTCCGGATGCTCGTCCAATGGAAACAGTGGCGGATACCCCCTGTCGTGCAAATAATATTCGTTGGAATAGAGCGGCTCCGCGGCTATCCAAACGTCCGTGGCCAGCTTTGTCTGAAATGTCTTTATCCGCGCGGGATAAAGCCCATCATATCCAAGCCACTCTTCGATGCCGTACGGCGAAAAGGTGCCGGACACCACGCCGCCTTCCCCGATTCCGAATCGGGTGGGTACGGGAAACTCCTGAAGATATTTCGTTAGCGCCGTATCGGGGAAGACGTCCTGCTTACGCATGGCCGGATTCATACCGAGGTTTGCGATGAGCAAATCAACGGAAAGCGCCGCGACCAGCAACGCCGCAACCAGCCCCGCCCTGCGCTCGAGGTTTCCCACGACAACAACCGCGAGCATCATGACCGCGAGCAGTATCGCAATGACAATCTGCCGGTTGACATAATCAACGTGACCGCTCATCTCAATCACAGGCGCGTCGAAGGACATCAACGCAAGAATGAAAACAAGGGGGATGGCTAGCGCGGGTACGAGCGGCATCAGCCCGCGGACTGAACGCGGGGAAGTTAGCCACCGTTCAACGCCCCGAGCGCCGAACAGTATGGCCGCAAATACCGGAAATCCAACAAAATAGATTTTAAGGGTTGAACTAAACGGAGGAATCGCGTCGAAAAAGCGTAGTTCATCGATATCAATTGCGAGCAGCATGCAGGCAAGCGTCGCTCCGACCAGTGCCCAAAAATGCGCTCGGCCTTCCGTGGCCCGCAGCGGAAGCCCTCCGAACCATGCCATCGCCCATACGGGGAGGCCGGTGTAAAACATCATGATGATGTTTGAATTGAGAAGGCCGGCGCCCCAATACGTCGATTCAGGAAAGGTGCCATAGTACCTCGGTATCCAAAGCGCGCTCAGTGTGCTCGCGAGGATTGTCGGTTCGGAGATTCCCCCGTGGCGCACCGTATACGTCAGGCTCTGCCGGATGTATTCGACCAGCGGCAAAACCTGGACTGACGCGACGAGCAGCGCAACGACCCATGCGCACGCCATTGTGCCGAGAGCCTTGGCCACCCGCTGCCGGTCCGACGCCAAGCCCGCAACACGAAGCAGAAAATACACGCCTACGCCGAACGCCATGGTGAACGCGGTTTCAGGATGACCCGCAAAAAGCATTAGCATGCCGGATACGGCTACGAGCGCTCCACCAACACGCCACCTCCCCTCCGCGACACGCTCCGTTCCGAGGAACAACAACGGCAACCAGGCGGACACATCGGGCAAAGACCAATACGCCCAAACCATGTTGTAGCTGCACAACATCCACGCCACCGACGCAAAACGGGCCGCGTGCGTGCCCATGCGCAGGCCGCGCGCGCAAATGTACGCGGTTATTCCGCACAGCCACAATTTCAGGAGTATGTACAGCGATATCGCGGTTGAAAGATCGAATACAGCATGCAGGAGCCGTGGCGGATAAAAGATCGCAGTCTGCGCGTTTGCAATCAGCGGCATGCCGGCGAGTTCATACCGGTTCCACAGCGGCCAGTTCCCCTCGTCGAATTCCATCTGCGTCAATGCGTAATAGGGATAAAATGCGGCGACAATATCGGGCATCAACCGATTGCTTGGCGCCTGCCAATCCTCCGGCACATAGTTCGACCAAGGTTTGGATTGAAAAAGAATGTCCGCGGGCGACAGCACTTCGCCCCGGAGAAAGAAGCCCGGAAAGGCGAGCGCAAGCAACGCAAGCAACAGCAGACCCTGAATCGCGAATTCTCGTGCGTGCCGCTTCATGGTGTTGGGCGCCTACGTGCCGAAATCCGGCGCTACTACTCCGGCAACGGTTTTCCGCGTGTTTCAGGCGCGAAGGGCAACACGATAAGACCCAGAAGGAACACAACGGACATGATTGTCGCGGACCACGCAATGCCGATCTGGGCGCTAAGAATTCCAAATGTCCACGGACCTGAAATTGAAATGTAACGGGCAACGTTGTAGCAAAAGCCCGTGCCCGTCGCCCTGAGTCGCGTGGGGAACAACTCGGGGAAATAGACGGCATATCCCCCGAAAAGTGAAGTGAGAAAGAAACCCATAACCGAGAGCATGACGAGCACAACCGTGGTCGAATCCGCCACGTTAAAGGTAAGCGGGACTATGATGGCGCAGGCCACAAAACTGATCGCGAACGTGGGCTTACGGCCAATGCGTTGCGCCAACCACGCCCACGCAAGGATTCCGAAAAATGCGCCGGCGTTCTGGACCATAATCGCGTAACTCGCGAATCTGTCCGCCTTGCCGCGCAACGCCTCGACCCCATCGGGATTTACGATGCCACGAAGAAAGTCGGACGAGAAAGTGCCAATGCCCCAAAACCCAATAACGCCCACGGCGGCCAAACTCACGCCGACAATGGTATTTCGCCTCAACACCGGATCGGTGAACAGTCCCGTGATCGATCCAATCTTGATATCGGTATTTTTGGCTACTTCTTTCGCCGCATGCCACTGCTCCGGTTCTTTGACAAACAACCGGATGGCAAATACCAACAAGGCTGGGAAGAATCCCACGAAAAAGATGTACCGCCAACTGTCCGCGTCCGGCATGGCGGTGAACACCCACAAGCTGATAGCGCCCGCAAGAATGTTTCCAATGGCCGAACACGCCTGCATGATGCCCAACGCAACGGGCCGCGCATGATCTGGAAACACTTCGGCCACCAGTGCCGCGCCCGCGGCGAATTCGCCGCCAATGCCCAACCCGGTGAGAAAGCGGCACGCAGCAAACATTTCCCAAGTGGTCGACAATCCGCTCAACCCAGTAAATACGG
>Ga0163150_10006745_pt1 | contig 13869 bp, 15 predicted proteins | sample OliLakLV19P2IB_FD_148628 | JGI IMG/M metagenome (GOLD analysis project Ga0163150, IMG submission 148628) | Freshwater microbial mat bacterial communities from Lake Vanda, McMurdo Dry Valleys, Antarctica - Oligotrophic Lake LV.19.P2.IB | ecosystem: Environmental > Aquatic > Freshwater > Lake >...
ATATATAACCTCGTCTTTATCAAGTTACCTCTGCCCTAGAAAGGAGGGTCATGGCAAAAAAGAAAATAAGTAAAAAAACAATTAGACAAGCAAGATCAGAGAGATCTGAATCTCACGTGGGAATTCTGGATCGATTTAAATGGGGAGAATCTTATACAAGTTTGCTCCTTGGAATTATTGTTGTAGTTATCGCGACTATTTTGGTTATATCACTCGTACGAAATCGAAATAGAGTCGAAGTTCCACAAGCAACAAATCAAGAAACAGCAACACAAGAATTGGACAAACCGTTAGAAGAAGTAACTGACGCAGATTTACCAACAACATACGTTGTAGCTGCTGGAGATGATTTGTGGTCAATTGCTGATAAGGTTTATAAATCAGGATATAATTGGGTGGACATCGCAAAAGCAAACAATCTCACAGATCCAGGAACAATTGAAGTTGGTACCAAGCTTGCTATTCCTAAATTGAATACAGTAATTGCTCAGGAAGTTACACCCACTCAAGTACCAGCAGAGAACGTAATGAGTGATGAGAATGTGGATCAATCAACGCAAAGTACAAAGGGTGAGCAAACATCCCCTGTTGCACCACAACCTTCAGCAGATAAAATTTCTGGCGATTCTTATACAATTCGTCGAGGAGATTATCTGTGGGAAATTGCAGTCCGTGCATATGGAGATGGATATAAATGGGTCGAAATTGCTCGTATAAACAATCTTACAAATCCAAATCTCATTCACGCAGAAAATGTATTGAAGCTTCCGCGATAAATTAAGTGATTATAATATTGGTAACTAGTAATTAGTTCTGATACAATTACGTAAATTTTATCGCGGGGTTCGTATACCGGTAGTATGCTACCTTCCCAAGGTGGAGAAGCGAGTTCGATTCTCGTACCCCGCTCATGTGGAAATATTAGACCAGTCAATTACTTGACTAGGCTATAGATATTTGGTAATATAAATCGTGCACAGTATTGGAGCCTCAAAACAAGCTACTAAATACATTTTTGTCTCCGGAGGAGTCATTTCAGGCATCGGCAAAGGCATAACTACAGCATCAATCGCGTTTCTACTCAAATCGGCCGGTTATTCAGTCGCCCCCCTTAAATTTGAAAATTATCTCAATCTTGACGCAGGAACTATAAATCCAATTGAGCATGGTGATCCGTTTTTGTGTGAAGACGGAACCGAAGCTGACATGGATATCGGAACCTATGAGAAATTCATGGATGAAGACATGGGGATTGATAACTTTGTAACCATGGGCAAAATTTACCAAACGGTTATAGATCGAGAACGAAGATTTGAATACCACGGTGAAGATGTAGAAGCAATACCTCATATTACAGATGAAATTATCTCAAGGATCAAAAATGTTGGCAAAAAACGAAAAGCAGATATTGTAATAATCGAGCTTGGCGGTACTGCTGGAGAATATCAAAATGTGTTTTATTACGAAGCTTCCCGTATCATGACGCTCAAAAATCCAGGAGATGTCTTACATGTTCATGTAAGTTATGTGCCAACCCCTGGACATTTAGGCGAACCAAAAACCAAACCAACTCAATTGTCTGTCAGAACTTTAAATTCCATGGGAATTCAACCAGATTTTATTATTGCACGCTCTGAAAAAGAACTCGATCAGAGAAGAAAAGACAGGTTTGCGCTCTTTTGCAATATGCAGCCAGAAGATATTATTACCAATCCAGATTTGCCATCAGTTTATGAAATTCCACTTGTACTACACAGGCAGCAATTGGAAACAAAGATTTTAAGAAAATTAAATCTTCCTGAAAAAGCTCCAGAACTCTCTTCATGGGAGAAGCTTGTAAAACTTATTAAATCCAAAAAAGAAAAAACCGTTGAAGTGGCCATTGTTGGAAAATATTTTGGTACTGGTGATTATCAGTTAAAAGACTCATATGCAGCGCTTTTTGATGCTATAGAGCATGCAAGTTGGAATGTAAATGTGCAAGTCAAAACACGATGGGTAGATGCAGAGAAAGTAGAGAAAGAAGGAGCTGAGAAATTGATTGGAAATCCAGATGGAATTATTGTTCCGATTGGATGGGGAGTTAGGGGATCTGAGGGAATGATCCAAGCTGCATCATATGCGAGGAACAAAAAAATTCCATACCTTGGTCTTTGCTACGGAATGCAGTTGGCAGTTATTGCATATGCACGAGATACAATAGGATGGAATGACGCCAACACGACAGAGAATGCTCCAGAATCATCTCATCAGGTAATTCATCTTATGCCTCATCAAGAAGAATTCATGAAACACAGGGCATATGGAGGAACTATGAGATTGGGTACTTGGGAGGCGAGAGTAAAGCCAGGAACGATAGCATACGAACTCTATAAAACATATGGTGGACTTTTGGATGAAAAAGGATTAACATCGGAGCGGCATAGACATAGATATGAATTTAATGACGAATTCGTAAAAGAATTTGAAGAAAAAGGATTTATTGTAAGCGCACGATCAGTTGTCGAGAATCTAGCTGAGATAATTGAGCTTCCAAAGTCTGAGCACCCGTTTTATCTGGGTACTCAAGGTCATCCAGAATATAAAAGCAGACCACTCAAGCCGCATCCGCTCTTTATCGGGTTTTTAAAAGCAACTGTAGAAAATCGTTGAGATTTTAGATTCGATAAGGTATAATACGCATATATGCAACAAATTACTTTTGCACCAGGAGACATAATTCGTGTTCATCAGAAAATCCGAGAAGGCGAAAAAACACGAACTCAAGTTTTTGAGGGAACTGTTATTAAGATCAAAGGTAGAGGTGAAAACAAAACATTCACAGCACGAAAAGTTGTAGATGGAGTAGCAGTTGAACGCATTTGGCCACTTCAGTCTCGAAATGTCGAAAAAATTGATATAAAGGCTCATTCAAAAGAACGAGTAAGACGCGCAAAATTGTATTACCTCCGCAAAAACGTAAATAAATAAAGATCTATGAATCACGAGGTTTTTGGACCTTCATATTTTGATTCTTCTAATGGTTCTCCTCCCATAACAATTATTCCTCGGTTTGATTCATATGATAATGGACCCCATTCCAAGAAACAAACTGCCTTAGAGGCTCACTATCTAGCTATTAACAATATAGATAATGAACTTGATGAAATCAGAAATTATCCGGAGACACAAATTGGAGAGATGCAAATGATTGCAGATATTCAGGCATTTCATGATATTGCATGCCAGGTTCTTGAAAGAGATTTACATCATTAAATGACTCAAAAACTCGGTGGTTTGGGAGAACAGATTGCTGCAGATTTCCTCCAAAAAAATGGATACAAAATCTTAGAACGGAATTTTTTGATCCGCGGTGGAGAAGTAGATATTATTGCAATTGATAAAGACGTATTAGTTTTCATTGAAGTGAAGACGAGATCTTCTAATGCTTTTGGGACACCAGCCGAAGCAATAACGTATTTCAAACTTAAAAGTATTATAAAAACTGCACAGTTTTTTGTGCTATCCTATCCCAATCTCCCCAAGCAGCTCCGGATTGATGCAGTTTCTGTTTCGTTTGATTTAACAGGGAAGCCGATCATCGAACACATTAAAAATATTTCCCAGTAATTTTTACGTAATTCTTAATAATCTGTTGTATACTGCTTCAATATGAATAAAGGTATTGCAACGTTTACTCTCGATTATGGTACATGCCCAAAATGGCTGTTTGATCGAATGGTTAAATTGGGTCGAGAAATGTCATATATCTTGGTTGATGAATTTGGACCAGATGAATTTGTAAAACGAATTTCCGATCCGGTGTGGTTTCAGTCATTAGGTACGGTTTTGGCATTTGATTGGAATGCATCAGGATTGACGACTATTTTAACCGCAGCACTCAAGGAAGCTATTCGGGGGAATGAAAAAGAATTAGGAGTATTTATTTGTGGTGGGAAAGGGAAAACATCTCGAAAAACTCCAGATGAAATTGTGACTTGGGGAGAACGAAATAATTTCTCGCTGGATCAAACATCAGATTTAGTTTATTCATCAAAAATGGCTGCAAAGGTAGATAGTTTGCTCGTGCAGGATGGTTATCAAATTTATCATCATAGCTTTTTTTTCTCAAGGAACGGTGTTTGGACAGTAGTCCAACAGGGAATGAATACTGACAATCAAACAGCACGACGGTATCATTGGAATGACCATTCTTTGTCATTCCGAACTCGTTTCGGAATCTCAGATAAAGAAAAAAAGATGCTGAAACCCTCAGGAGGGCGATTTGATTCAACTGATCTTAATGATAAATCGCAAGTTCAGCATGACATTACGGAAAAAAGCTCGATCAATTTTGTAGAAGAACCTCATACTGCAATATCGTCACAATTTGTCCAAGATCGTATGTTAAATTTGGTTTCAAAAAAGAGTAGAAAGAATCGAGCAGTTTCAGAAGAGCTCGTCAAGCAAAGTTATGATTCGCTCATTAAAGATATTCAAATCTTGAGAAAACACTCGACCGCTATGTCAAAAATGATCAAATTGAAAACAGGGGATGAGCAATTAACGCTTCTTCATTTAAATGACAATGACAGCGATTTTCGTCATCATCCAGTTGAGTTAGAAGATTTTGGAAAGAGTAAATATTTGGAAAAAGTTTTACAAAGAATAGCATATGAAAAACCTGAAAGTTATGAAGATTTAATTGCTACAAAAGGCGTGGGACCAAAAACTATCAGAGCCTTGTCGTTGGTTGGAGAAGTGATTTATGGTGCAAAGCCTTCATATGAAGATCCTGCACGATATAGTTTTGCTCATGGAGGAAAGGATATGGTTCCGTATCCAGTTGATACCAAAACCTATGATGATACGATTGATGTTTTGCAACAGGCAGTATCGAAAGTAAAAAATTATGTGTTGAAAGACAAAGCACTTAAGCAACTCGAAAACAGAAAAAAAGAATTAGAAATTTCATATGAAGACAAATCTCTTCATCAAAACATCGGGATATAACTATCAACAATGATGTTAGTGGCTACACAATCCAAAACGCACAAAAATTGAAGGAGTTTTTGTCTTAATTACTAAGATAGAGTAGGTTTTTCGAAAACTAGCATTTCTTTAGTTCGTTCTCTTTCATTTCGTTCTCGCCAATATTTTTTTTGACCCTCACTCATATTAGCTCTACGTTCATCAGTAACAATATATCTGCGGCCTTTACTTGCTGCTCCAATTTTTTTACGTGCTTCGGTTGGAAGAGGTTTTCTCTTTCTTAGTTCTTCAGGCGTAAATTGTTTTTGAACATCTTGCGATAATGCATTTCGAAGAAAAGTAAGACTGGTTTTTATTAGTTTATGTATTCCAGGCTGATGTATACCCCCGGCAATCTCACTTAGTTGAGTTTGAGGTGTAGGAGTATTATAGTAGACATCAAGAAGTTTTTTTCGACGTTCATCAAGTAAATCAAAGACGCCATGTTCTTTGGCGACTATTAGAAACTTTTGTTGGACAGATAATTGTTCTTCTGGAACACTTTTGTGTCTTTCAGGAGGAGTATAACCTAACTTTTCAATTATCGAGTAAGTATAAATTAACTATGGGACTAAGTCAAGCTTTGGTTTGATTTGAGCATTTTGATCCGGTCTCGGAGAAGTTTTGCGGTTTCGAAATCTAACTCTTTGGCCGCTAATTTCATTTCTTGCATTAGACGTCTTATAAGATCTTGTTTTTCATCAGGAAGTAGTACATCTTTGTCCGACATCTGAAGCAGCATATCTATCGATTTTTCTCCTTCTTCAGCTTGCCGCTCCACAAGTTTGGCGCGAATACTTTTCTCAATTCCTTTCGGAGTAATTTTGTGTTTTTTGTTGAATGCTTGTTGGACTGTTCGACGTCTTTCAACCTCTTTCATGGCAGCGTCCATAGATTTTGTCATCTTGTCCGCATACATAATGACTTGTGAATTAATGTTGCGTGCTGCACGTCCCATTGTTTGTATGAGAGAAGTACGAGATCTCAAGAACCCTTCCTTGTCTGCATCTAGTATTGCCACAAGAGATACCTCTGGTAAATCCAATCCTTCTCGCAAAAGATTTATTCCAACAATCACATCATATTCACCCATCCGTAAACTATCTAATATATCTTGCCTATTGAGCGTTTCAATATCAGCATGAAGATATGTTACTTTTATTTCGTTTTCTGCTAAATACGTTGATAAATCTTCTGCCATTCGTTTGGTGAGTGTCGTAATCAAAACACGTTCTTTTTTTTCTACTCTTTTTTTAATTTCATCCATTAAATCTTGAATGTGTCCTTTACTTGGACGAACCGAAATAATTGGATCAACAAGTCCTGTTGGCCGAATTAGTTGCTCAGCAACAACACCATCTGAAGTTTTGGTGAGTGAAAGTTCGTATTCGTCAGGAGTAGCAGAAATAAAAACAGTTTGGTGTATGCGCTGCATAAACTCATCAAATCTCAAGGGTCTGTTGTCAAGAGCGGATGGAAGACGAAATCCGTATTCAATAAGCGTTTCTTTTCGGGCACGGTCTCCATTGTACATTCCTCGAATTTGCGGCATTGTCATATGGGATTCGTCAATTAAAAGCAGCCAGTCATTAGATGAATGATTAAAGTATTCAAGCAGTGAATAGGGTGCATCTCCAGGTTTTCTGCCATCAAAGTATCTTGAATAATTTTCTATACCATTGACATATCCTACTTCTTGGATCATTTCCAAATCAAAATTCGTTCGTTGTGCTATGCGTTGTGCTTCAATAAATTTGTCTTTATTTCTAAAGTACTCGACCTGTTTTTCCAGATCTGATTTTATAACTTTAAATACACCTTGATACACAGCTGGGTCTGTCATGTAATGTTTGGCGGGATAAACAACTGTCGCATCGAGCGGAGTAGTTGTATTGCCGGTCAAAGGATCGAATTCATACATCTTTTTAAGAATTCCATTCTCAACATCCATTCTAATTCCATTGTCTGAATATGCTGGAAAAAGATCTATGGATTCACCTCTGACCCTAAATGATCCACGGTTAAATCCATAATCATTTCGGTCATATTGCAAGTCAGAAAGGCGCACCATTATGTTTTTTTGATCTACTTTCATCCCTGTTCTCAGTTCTAAAACAAATTTTCCATACTCCACGGGAGATCCTAAGTTATAAATAGCCGATACAGAGGCCACAACAATAACGTCTTTTCGAGTTAATAAATTTGCTGTTGCTGATAGACGGAGTTTGTCGATTTCTTCATTAATTTCAACCTCTTTCTCAATATAAGTGTCAGATGAAGGAACATATGCTTCGGGTTGATAATAGTCATAGTATGAAACAAAATATGAGACTGCATTTTTTGGGAAAAAATCTCTAAACTCCTGGTATAGTTGTCCAGCCAGAGTTTTGTTGTGAGAAATAATAAGAGTAGGGCGTTGTAATTTTTGGATAACATTTGCCATTGTAAATGTTTTTCCACTACCCGTAACCCCAAGAAGCGTGTTAAAAGAAGCGCCGCTTTCAAGACTTTTTGTGAGTTCTTCTATTGCTTGGGGTTGGTCTCCTGTTGGTTTGAAATCAGATGCGAGCTCAAATTTCATAGAGGTATTGTAACACAGTTTAGTGGAGTGTTATGAACCGTAGGATGCTTGTGTCCGAAGAACTCCTGCGTAACCTGTAGCTACGTCAATTACTTCTTTGGAGTTTCCAAGAATTCTTTGCGCGACTTTAACTTCTTCAGAAGTAATAGAAGTTGTTTTTACCCCTTTTGCTCTATATAACGCATTCATCGTATCGATACGGTGCAGTACATAGGCGAGTTGATTGGGATTCAGCACCCGGTGCTGGGAGATGGTGAAAGAAATTTCTATATGCGGGTGTCTCAAAGCAATATCCGTTTGTTCATCAGTTATTTCTGTACCGTTGATTTGTCCTTCTTTATATGCAATTCTCAGTTTCCGTGGGTTGTCAATGAGATCCTTCGGAAAAAATTCTACTGCTGAGCTAATCCATAATGCTTTTCTTCCTTCTTCTTGTTCAACCCAGCGGTCATCTGCTTCAACGCGCGATAATTCATGATTTGCCATAATGGTATTTTACCATGAATTGTTAAATTGATCCAATTTGATTACTTTTGCCTTATTGTAAAATCATCGAATATTTCGTATAAATTTATTAGAGATTTAGATTTATTTTTGAAAGGGAAACAATTATGGCCGGAGTATTATACAGAAAAGAAAGAGAAGTTTTAGACTTTTTAGCCCAATTTCAAAGGCAGCATGGATATTCTCCTACGCTGATTGAAATTGCAAAGGCCACAGGACACAGAAGCCCTTCTACCATCCACACAATTATAAGAAGCTTGGTTGATAAAGAATACATACAAAAAGTTGATGGAAATACACGGGTACTTAAAATACTTGACGAACGAATCACCAGTTCCGCCCATGGTCTTCACCCATCGGTCGAACTTCCTCTTATGGGTTTTATTGCGGCAGGAAAACCACTCGAGCCTCATACAGATCCAAATGCAACTTTTCAAATTTCAGCTTCAATGATTTCAGGTAAAAAAACTGCATTTGTACTGCAGGTAAAAGGAGAGTCAATGATTGAAGATGGAATATTTGATGGTGATTATGTAGTTATCGAAAAAACAAGTGAAGTAATAAATGGAGATATCGTAGTTGCAATTGTCGATGATAATTTGGCAACTTTGAAGCGTTTTTATAAAGAGAATGGAAAAGTAGTACTCAAACCTGCTAATGCACAGATGGATCCTATTTATCCCAATTCATTAACAATACAAGGAAAATGCGTCGGCCTAGTCAGAAAATTTTTATAACTTCTATTTCCTTCAAATAATTCTGCTTGACAATGATGTACTTCTGAAATAGTATCAGATTAATGGAATTATACATATTTCTTCTCCCAGTAGGCATTATAGCTTTGGTTTTCTTACTCAAAATGTTGGTTGTTATTGACCAATACGAGCGGGGAATTGTATTGACCCTTGGAAAGTATTCATATACTTTGCAGCCGGGACTTAAAATTCTTATTCCCGTTTTTCAAAGAGTTATCAAAGTAGATATTCGTATAGCTACTGCTGATATCCCCAAGCAAGAAGTAATTACCCGTGATAATGTGCCCGTTATGATTAATGCAGTTGTATATTTTCAAGTGACTAAACCCGAAGATGCAGTTTTGAAAATTCAGGATTTTACCTATGCAATCACTCAATATGCACAAACTGCGCTTCGAGATGTAATAGGAGGAGTTGAGTTAGACTCTCTTTTGACAGAGCGGCAGAAATTGTCTGAAGAAATAAAAATATTAGTTGATAAGGAGACAACTGACTGGGGAATAGATGTTACTGCCATAAAAATTCAAGACATTGAGGTTCCACAGGATATGAAACGAGTCATGGCCAAACAAGCAGAAGCAGAGCGAGAAAGACGGGCCACAATTATCAAATCTCAAGGAGAATTATCAGCTTCCAAAAATATTGCAGATGCTATGACAACTCTAAGCAAAAACGGAGCACTCTCTTTGCGGACTCTCCAGACTATTGAATCAACCACCACAAAACCGTCAAACACAGTTATTTTTGCACTCCCTGTAGAAATATTAGAAGGCTTCAAAGAACTAATAAAGAAACATTAAAGTACCCTCCAGGCCTATAATGTTGTATAATATCCAGATATGGAAAAAGGAAAACTATTTGTAGTTGCGACTCCAATCGGGAATTTAAAGGATATTACTCTTCGTGCTGTTGAGATTCTCAATCAAGTAACAGTAGTGGCTTGTGAAGATACTCGAAGAACTGGAATGCTTCTAAAATCTCTCGCGGACAAAATGCCATGGTTTTATAATAAGCCTCTTAAGATTTCTTATTACGAAAACAATGAATTCGCAAAGATTCCGGGAATTTTAAATGTATTAAATAATGGACAAGATGTGGCATTGGTATCAGATGCTGGAACACCAACTATCTCTGATCCAGGATACAGATTACTTGTTGCTTGTATACAAGAAGGAATAAAAATTGTTTCAATTCCTGGAGCGTCTTCTGTTATCGCAGCACTTTCTTCATCAGGTCTTCCAACAGATAAGTTTTTATTTTTAGGATACCCACCTAAAAAAGGGGGCAAGAGGTTGAAATTGTTTGAAGAAGTAAAAATGCTTTTGGAAAAAACAGAATTCATTCATCCGACAATTATATTTCTAGAAGCTCCTCATAGGATAGCCGATACACTTTTAGAACTTCAAGAAGTATTCGGAGATAGGCAAATTGTTATTGCTCGAGAACTCACAAAAGTTCATGAAGAAATAAGAAGAGGATTAATTTCTAAATCTATAGAACACTTTTCTAAAGTAGATCCTAAGGGCGAATTCGTGCTACTATTTGAATAATGAATCAAACGGAAGAAATAGAACTGCTTAAAAAAGAAGTCGAAGCAATTAAAGTACGAAACCACAGGGTAGAGGCAGATAAAGCCTGGGAACTAAGTAGGACCAGAACACTTTTTATTGCTGCATCTACTTATGTTTTGGTCTTCATATTTCTTCTCCTTATAAAGGATGATTTCCCATTTTTAAATGCATTTGCAGCATCGGCATCATATATTATTTCAACAGAATCATATGGAGTCTTAAAGAAATGGTGGCTTGGAAAAAGAAATAATTGACACGCTACAATAAAAAAAGTATATTATTTGTATGAATCCTCGTAATATTGTTGTGACATACGGATTAGTATTGCTCCTCACCATACTAGCCCTCGTAGTAATAAAAGAACTAAATATCTCTTATCCACTTCAAGTCCGAACATCCACTGCTTCAGGTGAATTGGCAGTTGTTGGTGAAGGAAGTGTAGAGGTAACTCCTGATACTGCATTTGTTGATGTTGGAATAACAGTTGCCGATGAACCTTCTGCACCAGAAGTTGAAGTGGCAATAAATAAAGCAAACAATGCAATAGTTGCAGCATTAAAAGGTGTCGGCATTCCAACAAAAGATATAAAAACTTCTAACTACACAATTAATCCCAATTATACCTATGATGCAGGAGGACCAGGAAGAATAACAGGATATACGGGAACTGCAACATTAACTATTAAAGTTGCTGAAAAAGACAAGTTAGCAGAAGTAACTCAGGCAGCTCTAAAAGCTGGGGCCAATCAAATTCTTTCGACAAGATATGACATTGATAAGCCTGAGAAATACAGACAAGAGGCAAGAAACAAAGCTATTGCAAATGCAAAAGATCAGGCTTCAAATTTGGCGCAAAACTTAGGGATCAAGTTAGGAAGAGTTGTGAATATTGTTGAATCTTCTCCCTCAGACCCTTCGGTCTTTAACAAATCATATTTAATGGAAGCGGGGGGAGGGGCACCAGCACCAGATCTTCAAGCAGGAACCCAAACAGTCTCATCAGTCGTTACCCTCTATTTTGAAAAAAGGTAAATTGCCACTTGTATTTTTTGTCTCTTCTTTTTACAATAAAAAAGCATTCAGAGTGACCCCGCAAAGCGAGGGTCCGGCAACCGTTAAATATTCGGTGCCAATAGCCTGAGAGGCTAGATGTGATCCAATTAAGGATAAATTTTTAACTGCCTCTCATTCGAGAGGTTTTTATGTTTTATAAAGGAAACTACATATTTACATCAGAGTCAGTTTGTAACGGACATCCTGACAAAATCAGTGACCAAATCAGTGATGTGATCGTTGACGAAATACTCAAGAATGATCCAAATGGACGGGCGGCTATAGAAACAATGGTTACAACCAATCAAGTCTTTATTGTTGGAGAAGTACGGTCTCAAAAAAAAATTGATTACGAAACAATTGCTAGATCAGAAATAAAACGACTCGGTTATACTGACGATCGATTTCAGTTTACAGACAAATCTAACATTTCTCTTTTTGTTCATGAGCAATCCTCTGAAATTGCAAAAGGGGTAGACAAAAAAGGAGCAGGTGATCAGGGAATGATGTTTGGATTTGCATGTCGTGACACCAAACAGTTGATGCCAATGCCAATCACCCTTGCGCATGCATTAACGGAAAAAATCGATAAAGTAAGACAAAAAAAGATACTCCCATATCTTCGACCTGATGGCAAAAGCCAAGTAACTGTCGAGTACAAGAATGGGCTACCTTATAAAATTCAGTCAGTCGTTTTAGCGGTTCCTCATAGTGAGAAAATTAAACTCAAACAAGTCTCAAAAGACTTATATAAAGAAGTCATATGTGTAGTTTTGGAACAGTATGGATTTAAAATCCCTTTCAAAGATATTATTGTGAATGGAACTGGATTGTGGCACATTGGAGGTCCTGCATCTGACAGCGGATTAACTGGAAGAAAAATTGTGGTTGATACCTATGGTGGATATGCACGAGTCGGAGGAGGATGCTTCTCGGGAAAAGATCCAACAAAAGTAGATAGATCAGGTGCTTATGCAGCTCGTTTTATTGCAAAAAATGTTGTGGCAAATAAGTTGGCTGAAAAATGTGAAGTTTCTCTGGCATACTTTATTGGAGCAAAAAAACCAATTATGCAAGAAATAGAAACATTTGGTACTGAAAAAGTATCAGATAAAATCTTAAAAGCATTTGTTAAAAAATTGCTTGACACATCAGTTGAGGGGATTATTGATTCACTAGCACTTAATCGTCCGATATATCACAAAACTGCAGCATATGGACATTTTGGAAGAAAAGAATTTCCTTGGGAGCAAATAAGGAAGGTTTAACCAAAGCTAAAGATTCTACTAAATGCGGATTTAAAGAAATCAAAGATATTGAATCTTTTTTCTAATTCTTCCTTTTTTTCATTAATTTCTTCTTTTCTCTCTGCAATCTTTTTCTCAACGTCATCCTTTATCTCTTGGACCTTTTTATCAATTTCTTCCTTTTTCAGGACTGTTGTAGGGTTAGGAGTAACAGTGTTGATTTGTACTTTTGAATTACCATCACTTGATTGGACATTGATGCTCTCATTTCCAGTTGTGTGATATTCTTTTACTTCCCCATTTGTCTCAATCCAGACATCTGTCCGATTGTCAGATGAGCCATTGTTGGATGATTCGGAATTATTTACTCTTACAGATGATTTTGAGTCGCTACCGTTATTTTCAATATTAATAGTGGTTTTCGCCATTACAGAAGACGAGAGGAGAAAGGTTGTAGTAACACCCAGAAGTATGGCAGTCCGTTTCATAAGAAACTTAGTATACCTTAATTTTATGAAATTGCAAACTCAACTATTTCACATCCAAACTCTTCCACAAAATTCTACTTGCATACGTCCTGTATGGACTCCATTTTTTGGAAAGCTTGAGCATTTTTTCTTTGCTAGGTTTTTCTTTGAGTTTGTAGAGTTTGTAAATAGCGTTTTTAAGTCCCAGATCTCCAAGTGAAAAAATATCAGGACGATTGAGTGTAAACATCAAAAACATCTCGGCTGTCCACGGGCCAATGCCTTTTATTTTTGTTAACTCAGCTATTACTTTTTCGTCTGACATTTTATTTAGCTTTTCCAAATGAACTTCTTTATTGACTACTTTTGATGCTAGATCTTTTACGTACCTCACTTTTGCCCATGACATACCAACTTTTCGTAAGTCTTCTTCTGGAATTCTTTCGGTTACTTGAGCAATAATTTTGCTATTTGGATGAGCCTTTAAAAATCTATCAAAAATAACCTGCACAACCTTTCCAGATAATTGCTGTCCAATAATTTCACGACATAAAGCAGCGAAATAGTCATTGGTGTCTTTGTGGATTTCAAAATCCCAATCCGTAATTCTATCAATAACAGAATGGAGTATTGGGTCAACTTTTTCAAAATGTTCTATTACTTTTTTGTTCATACCAATTC
>Ga0163150_10006746_pt1 | contig 13868 bp, 15 predicted proteins | sample OliLakLV19P2IB_FD_148628 | JGI IMG/M metagenome (GOLD analysis project Ga0163150, IMG submission 148628) | Freshwater microbial mat bacterial communities from Lake Vanda, McMurdo Dry Valleys, Antarctica - Oligotrophic Lake LV.19.P2.IB | ecosystem: Environmental > Aquatic > Freshwater > Lake >...
CAATGTAGCATTTGGCATTGGCAATGAATCTCAATATGAATATGTCGCGAATAAATTGAGCAAGAATTATCCTTCTGGAAATTTAAAAGCAATCGTTAATGAAATGCAAAATCTCTTAGTAGATATAATTAATCAAACTGGTCTTGTAATCAGTATTCAAAAAACTATTGATAAACTTGAATTTGAACTTGCGGAGTTTGTAGAGACTTACAAATCTTATTTTGGCGCTTCGTTCAGCTTGAGTGAGTTTCTTCTTGAATTGCAAAATCAAGCAGATAAAGCCGATGTAGTTCCAACTACTGTGCAAGTTCCATCAGCCGAACCTTTTGTGCAACTTCCAGCTCCAGCCAAGCAAGGTTCAAAGTGGCCGTGGGCTGCGGCAGCAGTAGGTATTTACTTAACACTTAGAAAGTAGAGCAATGGTAATTGACGATTCTACAAATCAAGCAGCACTTCGGCAATTAGCTGACACTGGACTTTTTAAACTAAAAACTCAGTACATCACAGTCGGGGATGAAGTCGCAGTTGGAAAAGGTGTTGTCGATCTTAAGAAAATGCTCAAAGCCGAGCAATATGCGGGGTTACTTCAATATTTATCTTTTATGCCTCGTTCGATGCTCTGGACATTCTTCATGCAGAAAATTTGGCCTGGCCTTCCCAACAATCCCGTAACTTATATGGACGGTATTCAAAAAATGAAAACGTCCATGTACGGTGATACTCACGGGATGAAACAGTTTGAAGATTTAGTGTGGGCTGCGTTCATTGATGCGTTTAATATCGCCAATCTTAAATATGTAAACGATAATCAGATGGAGCCTTGGGACTGGGAAGAAAAGAAAACCAACGCATATTACATTTCGACATCGGACACCGCGATCTATGCGCTCGCTAATGAAATTCAAGGGTTTCAAGATGTAAGTCTCGCGCTCGATCCGCAAGCTAAGAAAATTATGGAAGCGTATGCGCTTCTACCGAAGTACGGGGATATAGGTCTTGAAATCAATCGACAGAATGCCGTGAAGGAAATCCTTAAAAAGAGGGAGTATGCTACTGCTCAAGCTGTAATTGACGCTTTCCGATATATAAGTAAGACTGAGCTAGGTCCGATTTTAACAAAGAAAATACCGTTTAACATTGTAACTGAGAGTGGAAAAATTGTAGCGGAAGCTACTTAAGGAGAAAAGATGCCGATTTTAAAGGTAGATCAAAATGGACAAATTTACGCAAGTGATCCTGACCGTGAAGATGGACAAGGTTACGGTTACGCTCCTGAATGTGTAGAGCAACAAGATTTAACTCTAGGCTCCGCCTATTTAAAATCTCAAGGTGTTAGACAAGCAGAGCTTGTCAAACTTCGTCGTGATCAAAGAATCCTTGACCATGAAGCCGAAGCTAAAAAGATGCAAACATTGATGATGAATGACCGAGCGAAGAAGAGAGACATGGCTCAAGTTCGCATTATGGAAAATCCAGTCGCTAAAAATGCTGTTATGAAAAAAGCTCTCAGCATGGGCTGTAACTGCGAATATAAAACTCCAATGTCAGGTAATGTTTTATCGGCCAATGGACAGTTCGGTATTCGTGGCATGACTCCCGATCAACAAACTATTCATAGCGTAGCAATGGGCAGAGATAGTGGAGTGCATAGAGTAGATCAAGGTGAAGCACAGCAACACCAGATGAGAATCCAAGCGGAAAGAATCATGCGAATCAAAGCGAGGAGATAATATGATTTTAGCTAAAAATAGAAATGGTCAAATTGGCCGACAAATTCCAGGTGTGAAGTTTGATGCTAAAATTGAAGCTGCGCAAGAAGGAGGCCGTCGTGGGAGCGTCTATATATCCACTCGCTCGATTGAAGAAGATCAAGCGTATTACGGTCAAAAAGAGCGTCAAGAAAGAGCCGTGGGCCTTCGAGAGCGACTCAAGAACATTGCAGAGCGAGGAGCCTTTGAAGCCCGTAAAGCTGCCAAGACGGAAAAAATAGTTAGGTTTCAAAAGCTAGCGGCCATTGATCCTATGAACGAGAAATTAAAAGCTCATTACGCTCGTCAAGGCTCAATGGGAGAAACGATGCGCGTGATGAACTCTGTGCGTCCGGCTGATTTTTCTTCTTCAGGTGCGAACCCTGAGCTTGTAGCTGGCGAGCGCATGACCGGAGGAGATCAGTGGAGAGCTGACTTTAGACAGCACATGATTGTTGGTAATCCTCTCACTCGTGACGGAAATTTTGGTCCGGCTGTCACTGACTACGAGAGATTCGTGCAAGGTACAGACGTTAATCAGTGGAACGTGGTTGATACAGGACAGATTGCAGGTGGCACAATGCTCGGGCGTTACAACGGAAGTAAAGCTCCCGCAGGTATGGGATCGCAAGCAATGGGTGCTTGCAGCTTTTCCAGTTTATCTCTTTCTGATTATGCCGCTTGTGTAGCAAGAGAAGCTGGAGACAAGCTCGCCGATAGTACACTCGCTTCAGTTTTGAAAGCGGCACAAACAGAAGTAAATAAAATTATTGCGGGTGGCGGTGACGCTAAAGTAAATCCAGATGGATCTATCACAATCAGACGCGAAGGCGCTCCTACTCAACAAACTTCTATGTTTGGAACAGTTCCTAAAAGCGTTCTTTGGGCTGGTGGAATTACAGTTGGAGTGATCGCTCTTTTACTTGTAGCCACACAAGCAAAGAAATTAATTAAAGCATGAACTACGCCCCGTCCTTTGAATCATTACTATATGACTACCGCCAAGATCAGCGCGGGATGGGGTGGGGCTTTGATGATTTGTTCAGTGATATTGGCGAGAGTTTCACAGATGCGATTGCAGGTCTTTCAGACGCTATTGGTGGTGCGCTCACAGCCACCTTACAAGCAGTTGAGCATCTTGGTGAAACAATCGCTCTTATTGTCAGAGCCAGTATTGGCGATGTTTCTTGGGACGCGGTGCTTGGAGAACTCGGAAAAATTTTTCAAGATATTGGCACTATAATTGTCTACCTCAATCCGAATAGAGGTGCTTATGATTGGTTGCAAGAATCTCCCATAACTTCTCACGCCTTTAATGAGCTGGATAAATTTTCCGGTGGAATGATAACTACCGCTAAAAATATTTCTACACTTCCAGGCAGAGCCATGCGTGGTGACGCAATTACAAAACAAGAACTTATTCAAGATGTCATGTTCGGCATTCAAGTAATTCTCATTGCTACTTCTGGTGGTGCATATCTCGCAATGGGTATGATGCTTGGAACAATGGTAGGGAATCAGGTATGTTCAAAACAAACTGAGCATCAAGATGCTTGCATGGTAGCGTTTCAAATTGTAGGGGCGGCGGCTGGTCAATGGTCTGCAAATGAGTTGGGATTAAATGTTGTTGAGGCTGGCATTTCTCAAGCGGAGCAACAAGCGTTTTTACAAGGCCCTGAAGCTTACGCACAGTACATGGCAAGACAAGGGGCACTTACTTCAACTTCGTTTGTGTCGCAATTATCAACAGCTACTCAAAACTATATGACAACGGCTGGGATTGATAAAGTCACACAACGTGCAGTAGCTCTATGTCAATCTGGAAAAATCGTAGGCTCAAGAGAGTGTGAAATTTTAGGGCAGATTGTTTCTGACTATGTGAAAGCGCCGAGTGATATTAAGTGGGTGGATTTTTTAGCGAATGAAATTGTAAGCCTTGGGCAGCAAGAATTACTCTTACAGTGGTTTCCGCCAGACTCTCCCGAGGCTCAAGCAATTAAAATTAGAATTAAATATGTAGATGTGCCTGGCGGTATTGTTAGAGTGAAAAAGTTTGACCCGAAAACTTTATTATTAATTGCAGGTGGCGTAGCTGCCGTAGTTATGGGAGTTGCAACATGAGAATGACTCAGCAAATGGGCTTAAGTATAAATCCTTTCGATTGGTTTTCTTCGCAGGGCTCTCTTGACCTTGAACATGGAGATAAAGTTTTAAGTGCGTACTTTGATTCGGCCAGTATGTTTCCAAATAATTTTAGGTTTCAAAGTTACAATGAATATCGAGCGGCTATTGGTGGAGATAATATTGTAAAAGCTCTAGGAGCTAATGTCAGAGCAAACGCCAAACCAGGGCTTTTAGATTTAGTTTATTTTCCCTACGACGATGCTGTAAAGAGAGTGCAAATGCTCGCAACTGATACGGACGGCAGAGCGAACATAAAACAAATCAATCAAGCGGCGATTGATACAAGTGTTGATCCTATCGAAGCTCTAAGCCGAGGCGCTTCGAGCGCCATTGCAAGTACAGGAACGATTGTTAAGTATGCTCCTTACATTGCGATTGGAGTGGCAGGGCTTGTTGGATATTTATGGTATAAAAGCCAATCAACTGTACTTAAGAGGGTGCTTCGTTGAAGATAAAGAAAAATTTGCGCGGATCAGATAAAGTTAGTGCTGATAATCAGGGACCTTGGTTCAAGCAACTTATTAAAATGGATGAACGAACGAGGCTAAGTGCTGCTGCGGAAGTTTTAAAGTTGATTAAGGAAGCGAAGCCAGAAGCGTATGAGTTCATCATGAAGTTTGACTTAGAATTAGTCGGGTTCATGCCGAACGTGTCTTATACAATGAAGGATAATCGGGAAGATTCGCTCGATGTAACTTTCGTGCATGATTTTTCGCAGAAGACGTTGCTATACTGGTGTAAACAGGGTGGATTCGGTGTTTTTATAAATCCGTCTTTGAAATACAATCATGGTGATTTGCTAGGATTTATTTATTAAGTAAGACCTTAGTTTGGTGTTTAGAAGTTAATAATTGTTACCGAAAGGAGTTATGAGATGAAACTACAGTTCGCCTTCGGAAATCCTCGGGGGAAGAAGAATAAAAAGGTTGTAAAGCGTTCAAAAAGCAAGAAGAATAAAAGAATAAAACAAAAACTGGCTAAGTCAGTAAAAGAGGCAAGTAAAATGGCAAAACGAAAAAAGAAGTCGCATAAGCGTCGTAAGAGCCACAAACGCAAAAAATCTGCGAAGAAGAGCATAGGTGCACTTCGCAGAGCGCGTAACAGTGCTGCAAAGGCAATGGAGCGTAAGCGTTCAAAGCCCGCTGCTCGTAAAGTTGCTCGTAAACATTACCGCAAGCTTTATAAGGCTATTAAAAAGAAGACTGGAAGAAACCCACTTCGTTATGAAGCTCGGGATTCCATCGGTCAACTTAGCAATAAACGTCAGGTGCCCACGAAGAGTGAGTACCAACGTGATGTGATCAATGCTCATCAAGCTGCTTTTAAAAAGAAGCATGGTGATAAAGGTCGTTTAACTCAAGATCAAATTGTTGCAATGAAGAAAGAGCAAGACGCTCTTTGGGCAGAGCACAAGGCTGATGTAGCGGCTTTCTTTAAAGAAGTAGACGCTTACAAAGGTCAATCTGGTTACTCTACTAAAGTTAGTTACAGCACAGGCGCTCGTAAGGCTGCTGCTAAAGCTAAGAAGGCTTCTAAGAAAAAAGCTTCTAAGAAAAAAGCTTCGAAGAGAAAGAGTGGTAAGCGTAGAGCTAAGAAGCGTTCACGCACTGCATATCACAAACACGCTCGTTCAACTCATCATATCACTAAAGGCTCAACTGCCAAGTGGTCGGCGCGTAAAAAACGTGGTGCTTACAAAATCACAGCCAAATTCGGGCGTGGTAAACGTAAAGTGAGAATGACAGGTACAGCAAGAATTAAAAAAGGTGGAATTTTAAAAGGTATCTTCAAATTTAACCCCTTCGGGAGGAATCCAATGTTTGCGAAGAAAATGCGTAGTTCTAAGATCGAATCATATTTAGGTGTTGATGGCGCAGAGCTTGGCGCTCTCGTTATTGCTGCTGGTGCTTCACCGTTTGTTAAAAAAGGTGTGATGAAACTATTTGATATGGTTGGCATGGGATCAACTGTAGCTCCGTATCTTGATACGGTTGCCACTGTTGGAACTGGTGTTGCCATTAACGCAGCCATTGAAGCTGGCTACGGTCGTAAGCTTGGTCAAGCTGAAGGCGCAGTTCAACATCTTGCTGATGCAATGATCTTGATTGGTCTTGTGCAATCTGCTTATCAAGTTGCCGGAATGGTAATGGCTAAGACTGGGTTGTCTGGTGTGCTCTATACTCCTTCGATGCGCGGTGTGAATTACACTCCTTCGATGCGCGGTATGGGCATTGTGCCCCAGCTTAGCGGCATCAATTACACTCCCTCTATGAGCGGGGCTGCTGATTTCGGTGCGGCTGATTACGGTGGTGGCGGCGGATACACTGAAGAACATAACCGTTCCAGTGCGGATTTCGGCGCTTACCAAAGCTCCGACTCCGAAGCTGAAGGTCTTGAAAGCCAAGACAACAGCTATTCCTCTTCGATGAATTAATTTTCAAATACACCCTTGTTGGCTTAGGCTGGTAAGTGCAGGACCGCTCGAAAGGGCGGTCCTTGCTTTATGGAAAATTTAATCGCGCATTAGCTCCGCGAGTTTCAAGAGCTTTTATATCATAAGCCCTAGCTGCGGCATCTTCGGAGCAAAAAGTTCCTAACTGAATAACTTTTCCATCGTATCTAATATGTGCTCTAAATTTTCCAGGTGTTATTGATTTGGAAACTCCTCTGAAAGAAGATGAAGTGTTTTTAGGTTTCTGCTTATTCATCTGCTGTTCTGACCGAGATGCCCATCTCATATTTCCTTGCTCATAATTTTTATTATTGTCTATTCGATCAAGAGAAAAATCTGGTCCTGGTTTATCTCCAAGATCGTTCAAAATATCTTTCTTAAATTGTCCTGCATCACTCTTCCAAGTAGGTTGCATTTTAATTCCGCGACCTCCGTAGTTTGGGAAATCTTTGCATTTGCGGCTGTAACAACGCTCTCTTATGTGTGACCACCACCGATAATAAATTGTGCCTTCAAGTCCGTGAGTCTTTTTTCCGCAACTTCCACAGCCCTTTGTAGAGCCTTTGCGAAGACTGTCAGTAGCCACAGTCCTAATTTTGCCGCACACACAAAGACAAATCCATGACGTTCTATTCTTCAATAAAGGCCCCTGATCTTGAATAGTTAAATGACCAAAAGTCTGGCCTCTTAAATTGATTTTTGGTGGCATTGAAACTCCATGTCTCAGTTTGAATCCTCCTTAGTTACAGATTTTAAAAATATTTTCAACTGGATCTTTTATTATGACGCGATATTGACGATAATAATTATGTAGAGACAAAAAATTGCTAGGTGGGCGTATTTACCTAACAACGAAGAACTCATGTAGCAACTCTGCAAACTACAACAATAATGTTGTAGGGCACAAAAAGGAAAATTATGCCCATAGTCACGCTTAAACGGAAGGTGTGACTCAAATAAACCTTCTCTGATTGACTTGGAAGCCCTGAAGAGGGTGACAAGGCGGAAGACGAAAGTCACCGTGAACGACTGAGTGAGAGGGACCTTTTAAGAAGAATAAAAGGTAAGCGACAGTCTGATCTACACTCGTACAAAATAAGGTGTAGAGGGAAATCCGAAGAGGTTTCCCCGCCGCGAAAGCGGTAGTAACAAGAAAATGTCCTGGCGGAGAACTCCGCGACGAAATTAGACAACCTCTTTACGATACAGTTATCGTAGCGGCTGCTGAAGGACTCGTTGCAGTACGACGATTTTTTCAGAGTAACGTAATTGCTGGTGGCGCTCCTAAGTCACTTGCAGCGACTAACATGGAACAGCCTGGCTCTTTGCCGACTGCAACATCGTTTCGCGTTCAAGGTCTGTCAGTCGATGCTGACAACGATGCAATTGCAAATAACCTTTTCCTCCCTGCATTTTTACGCGCTTCCAGCGTTTCTTTGCTCGTTGGTGTGAAAAATTATTGGCAATCTCCCATGCGCTTTGCTTGCGGTCGTTTGCAAGCAATGCTCTCTAGCGGTGCTGATTACCAACAATACGGTTGGGCTGCTGTTCAATCCGTAGTGTTTCAAGGTAAACACGTTATCGACATCAACCCCTTGCAGAACTTCCAAATCACTTGGACTACTGCGGCTCAAGATTTAACTGCTGCTGAAGCTGCACTCACTGTAGCTGCTGATACTCAGTTGAAGTTTGTAGCTTCCTTAAAAGGTTTGTTACGCCGCCCTGTTCAGTAATATTAGTTTTTTCTCGGAAGGTTGGATGCTTATGACATCCGACCTTCTCATGAAAAGTCTGATCGCTTTTCACTTGTTTGGGTGGCTCATAGATTCTCCGTTTATGGTGTGGCCTGGCAGGAGCGTAAAAACTCCTGCCAGTTCTTAAGATAAAAATTTTCGAGAGGCTAGATAGCCGGAGACGAAAATGTTCAAAAAAATCTCAATTAAAAATTTGAATAAAATTTGGAGCCTACAATGTCTTTCCGTGACAATGATGCTCGGCGTGAAGCGGCGCAACGTGATTTTGAAAAGCATTTTGGAGTCCGAGAAGAAATCGAAAGCTACTTTGGCACTTACTCTCTTGAGGATGTCATTGTGGTCGAAGATCACAAACGCAGAGCGTACTATTCTCTCAGTGTTGAACTTATTAAAGTTATCAAATTAACAGAAGATTAAAGGTAGGAGCTACAAATGTATGACGATCAAGTAAACCAAGTACACGCAGAGATTAATCGTCTCAACAATTTAAAGAGAGCTTTGCGCGAACGGGAGCGTTCCATTGATTCTCGTCGAATGTATCTCAACTCAAATAAAACTTTCGGCTCCGCTAACAACGGCTCCACCACGAACAATGTCAGAGCTTTGAGAAATTCACTGTTCGGAAATTTGCCCAACAATATGATCCCTGGAAATGTCGGTGGCATTAACGAAGTCACATGGCCGTTCTACTTCCAAACTTTGATTGATATGGGAGATGACCCGACAATAGTTGAAAATACTTTTGCGCGAGGATTTTTCCAAGTGGATCAAGAAGCTGCTTTTCTTTTAACTTCTATCGCTCGGTCGCACTCGACAAATGCTGCGGGAGCTTCTGCAACGATCAATGCGCCTTTACAGATTGAACTTATTGATCGTCAGTCTTCACGCAGATTCTCGGATAAACCTTTTCCTTTGCAAATGATCGGCTTTGATTCTTGTCCGAGCATTCTTCCTGTTCCTATGTACATTCAGCCGAATGCTTTTCTTGATGTGGTAGTGAACGGTATTCCTGCAACCGATCAAGATTTTACAGGTAGTGGTGTGTTCCAACTTTCTTTCTTCGGATATAGAATCCGCACAGAAGATGCTGGAAAAGTTTTATCAACAATTTTCGGCTCTAGCATTTCATAAGGAGAGACAATGGATTACGAACAAATGATGCAACAACTTCAAGTCCTGCAAAACCAAGTTCAAGGTATTGCAGCCATTGTTGATTCAAAAGCAAATCAATTGGCCCTTCAAGAAAGTCAACTTGCTCAGAGCCAAGTGCCAAACAACAGTGCTCAACAGCTTGACTATAATATGTCAAATTCTCTGGGGCCATTGCTTCAGCCTGGAAATATCGGAGATATTAATTCGGTTATTTGGCCGTTTTATTTCTCCACTGATATTCCAGCCACTCCGATTTCTACAAATGAAACGCTTCAAACTGGTTTCTCAGTGACTCAAGAAGCGGCATTTATTTGGATGAGCTACACGAAAGCCGTATATTTAGTTGAAGGGGAAGCCCCTGCTGATTCATGGACTTACTTAGATCCTGCGGCTCAACCTTCCGCTCCTGGTTTAGTATTTACACTTCGCGATGGAAGTAGCTCAAGACAGTTCTTTAACTCGCCGATAAATATCGACACTTATGGTAATCCTCGGTTTCCCACAAAGTTGCCAAGGCCCATTATGTTGTTACCGAACCAAGTAATGCAGGTGGCTTTTACGAACAATCATCCGACAAATATTTATGTGCCGATCATTACAGCTTTCGGTTATAGAATCCGAGTTGATCAGGCAGATAAACTTTTGTCGCTTGTGTATGGGTAAATAAATGGCAGACGAGAATAATAAAAGATTTAGAGCGGACGTTGTTCAAAATCCGTTCTTGACGTACAACAAGGCTTATAACAATTTGCCTCAAAATGCGTCGGACGTTTTTTCTGCAAGTCCCGTAGCTGGGGCACAGGATATTCAGCGTAGAACTGAGATTTCAAATCAACTTCCTGTTGCTGTTACTCTGCCTCCACATTTATTTATTCCAGGGGATGCTCAAAGCGTTGATCTTAGAAATTTAGCCAATGTAGCTCCGGCTTCCATAAATTTATTGCTCATGAGTTACCGCGCTCCAAAGGGCGGGATTACAAAGTTCATTGGCTACGGAGTATTTTTCGACGCTTTAATGTTTGATCTAATTAATCTTGTACCGACTGTGAACGGTTCAAGGATTTTTCCGTTTCATGGAAATCCTGATAGGAATTTTAAGATTGGGCTTGGAACTGGAGCGGATCTTTCAAATCAGAACTTAATTCCATGTCAACTTGATCTTCAGCCGAACGATTTGCTGGAGTGGCGCTTTACAAATAATGATGTGGTCGATGTAGCCGCAGGTGTTCGTATGTCTGGATACTTCGATCAAAGTACAATTAGAAAAACAGGACGCTTCGGCGGGTAGGAGTTTTAAATGGGACAAGGCGGAAATAAAACAGAGCGTATTGATATTATCGACAATTTTGATCCTAGTGTTGTTGGTCGCGCGGCGCAAAAAGGGACTATCTTTCGTTTCATTCCCGCAGTCGGTATGCCCATCGTCTATATAAAAGTCGATGATGGATTTTCTACTAATTGGACTGCTCTCGGCGGTGGCGGTGGTCCTGTAGTTGGCGATCCTAATACACTCGCTTATTTCGATGGTGCTGGAAATCTTTCCGATAATACTTCTGCCAAATTCGATGAAGCTACAAATTCTATGGCATTCGGTATTGAATCTGCTGGCGGAACTATTACTGCTAGCGGGAATGGTTCAATCGCTATTGGTAATTCAAATGACGCAGGTTCAGCCCTGACTGCTTCAGGTTTCTCTAGCATGGTTTCAGGTTTCGTCGGTTCAGCCGGAACTCTAGTTGCTTCTGGTACTGGAACATTTGTTGGTGGTTTAGCAGACTCAGGTGGAGTTATTTCCGCTACATTAAACGGTGGTTTTGCTCGTGGCCGCTCTATCGGCGCAGGAGGTTTAATACTCGCAAGTGGACAAGCAAGTACCGCGATAGGCCTTGCCAGTGACGGAACAATTCAATCTGTAAGTTTAGGATCTTTTGCATTTGGATATTCTAGAGATACGGGAATTATTACTTCATCGGGCGACGGATCACAAGCTAACGGTAGAACGGATCTTGGCGGATCGATTTCAAGTACGGGAGCAGGATCTATCGCTCAAGGTGATGCGTCAGTCGCAGGAGCTTCTATCGTATCTAACGGTAATGGCGGATATGCTGCTGGCTCTATTACAGGAACGGGCGGAACCGTTCTTTGCGATTCAAATGGTATTGCTGTTGGCCGTATCAACGATGGCGGCACAGTTTCAATTGCTCTCGCTGGAAGTATTGCTATCGGTCATGTCGATACAGGTGGAACAATTGTTGCCACTCAATTCGGATGTTTTGCTCAAGGTGATGTTTCGCAAGACGGAGATATTTCAGCCGCAGGGTTAGGTTCAATGGCTCGAGGTTTCTCTCAAGGAGCGGCCTCTACGATAAATGTAAATGGTTCTGGCGCTACTGGCTTTGGATATGTAGATAGTGCCGGACAAATTATTTCAAATGGCTCTGGAGCAATGGCAGTTGGATTTGCTCAAGGTGGAGCATCAGTTCAAGCCGATGGTGCAGGAGCTTTATCGCATGGTTGCGGATTAGCTGCTGCTGATATAATTTATGCTCAAGCAGACGGAACATACGCTTACGGTCATGTAAACAATGCAAGCTCTATTCAAGCAACGGCAATTGGTTCTACAGCTTACGGTCAAGCAGATAACGCTGGCGCAATAACTGCTTCTTCTCCAGGCTCTACTGCGAGTGGATCTTCGAACGCAGGAACAATCACAGCTTCAAATGATGGAGCTATGGCAAATGGAGCCTGTATCTCCACCGGAGCTATTACAGCTAGTGGCCCTGGCTCATTTGCTGGCGGTATTTCAGATTCAGGCGCTTCTATAGTCAGTGCAACAGTAGTCGGAGCTTTTGCTTTTGGTACGACTTCAGCAGGTGGTATTATCACCGCATCTGGAAACGGCTCACACGCCACAGGACAAGCGGGAGCTGGAGGCTCTGCAATTACTGCTAGTGGAGCTGGTTCTTCTGCTCACGGTAGCGTTGCAAGCGGTGGTGACATTACTGCAAGTGGCACAGGCTCATCTGCATACGGTGATTCAGGCATAACTACTGGAACGATTGTCGCAAGTTCTTCAGGCTCAACTGCCTTTGGTATATTAAATTCAACAGGCACAATCACATCTAATGCTTCCGGAGCATTGGCCCATGGAAATGTGCAGAGCGATGCAACCGGAATTTTTGGAAATGGAAACGGTGCTCATGCTCATGGTTTTGCTAATGCTACTGCTGGTGAAATTAGAGCAAGTTCAAACGGCTCCCTTGCGGGTGGTGCATTGCAAGCTGGTGGCGTAGCAATCACAGCTTCAGGCCAAGGTTCAATTGCTCACGGTCTTGCAAATGGCGGATTTTCTATTGCTGCAAGCGGTGATGGATCAATGGCTATTGGCACAACTACAACTGGAAGCCTAGTTGCAGGTGGTGAAGGAACATTTGTCAACGGTACAAATAATACATCGAGTGCTCTTTACGCAATTACGTCAGGCGAAGGACAAGTTAATAGTTCTTACGCTTGTATGGTTATTGGAAGATTTGCCATTGCTGTTGGAACTGCTGCTGCATGGGTTGCAACAGAAGCAGCCTTCGTAGTAGGTAATGGAACAGGCATTGGCACAGAAGCAAATGCTTTCAAAATTGATAAAGACGGTAAAGTTACTGAGACTGCCGCTAAAGTTGGAAAAATCGTAACTGTCACTGTGAGCGGTTTAATCTCTGCAAGAACAGATCACAAGTTTGTTCTAAATGATATTGCTGCCGGAGCAAACATTCTAACACTTCCCGCAGGTGAAGAAGGCTTAGAATATATTTTCTCAAGAGCTGGCACAAACACAGGAACTTGGGCGCTCGCTCCTGACGGAGCTGACCTCATTGATGCTGACGTTCCTGCAAACCTCGCGGCTACAGCCGGACCAAAGAGCGTGACATTTATCGGTGGAACTTGGTTCTACGTTTAGGAGTAAACAATGCTCGGAACTTTATTTGCAGTATTCTTTTTGTACGCGAGTTTTCCCAACTCGCGTAATCGTCCTCGTCCTCCAACTACCAACGCGATCACTTATCACTCCAATGTGAGTGCGCTCGATACTCCACCTACTTTCGTAGCTCAAGGGACATCGAACCGTACCTATATTATCCTGAAAAATTTTAGCTCCACGTTCAGCTTTTTCTATATCTATGCTCGCACTGCGAATATAGATCCCTCCGTTACAGCGACATTCGGTGTAGTTGACGATTTGATTTATAACAATGTGACATTTGTTCTTTATCAAAAACAAGATGATGGTCTGACTACAAATTGGGTTGTTACAACTATTGATCTTGTGGGCGAGAGAGTGGACGCACTTCAAAATGCTAATTTGGATTCTCCACAAGATATTTATTGTTCTGTTGATGATGGTGGACCTCAAGTAATTACGATTGGTGTAGATCAAGGGACGGGTTAATAAATGCCTTCAATTACTTCAGCCCCCCTAATTGCCGTTCAAGATACTAGCGTTACAATTGTTCAAGCAGCTCAAGTGTTAAACTTCGTTGGTGCAACTGTAACTGTTGGAACCCCAGGACAAGCGATTATTACAGT
>Ga0163150_10006750_pt1 | contig 13862 bp, 11 predicted proteins | sample OliLakLV19P2IB_FD_148628 | JGI IMG/M metagenome (GOLD analysis project Ga0163150, IMG submission 148628) | Freshwater microbial mat bacterial communities from Lake Vanda, McMurdo Dry Valleys, Antarctica - Oligotrophic Lake LV.19.P2.IB | ecosystem: Environmental > Aquatic > Freshwater > Lake >...
GAACGGATTGTACGAATTTCCAATGCTCGAGGCTGTATCATCGCGAAAACCTGGAACCGCTGCATTGAAAAAAATATTCTCTAAGCCCGTTTCCCCCGGCCGACCTTTACTGATACATAAGCAGACCTTGTCGCACCAGATCGTCAACGGATATTTTTATCTCCTGAAGGAACGGAATTTACACCTTGATTCCGTTTCCGTGCCGATCAACAAATTAAATGATTACCCCTTTCCCGGGATCATTGCTAAAAACCTGAAAACATTGATGACCGCGATTTCTAAATTTAGGTAATGTTCTTATTCATCCATCGTTTTCGGGGGTATAAACGCCTGAAAAATTGCCGGATTAAAGCAGAAACAACATCTGCCACTTTATTTCGAGTTCAATTGAGTAGATTAGTAAAAAATTTATAATTGATTGATATGAAATTGCGCAGCAGAAATTGGTTTGGAAAGACCGGAAAAGACGGATTTATTTACCGGGCCTGGATGAAAAATCAAGGTATACCTCCGGAAGAGCTCGGAGGCAAGCCGGTCATCGGAATATGCAATACCTGGTCTGAACTCACCCCATGTAATGCCCATTTCAGGGAATTGGCGGAATCCATTAAACATGGTGTTATTCAAGCCGGAGGATACCCGGTGGAATTTCCTGTCATGTCGTTGGGTGAAACGCTGATCAAACCAACCGCCATGTTGTACCGCAACCTGGCCAGTATGGATGTGGAAGAGTCCATTCGCGCCAACCCGATCGACGGGGTGGTGCTCATGTGTGGGTGTGACAAAACCACCCCTTCCCTGGTCATGGGCGCATGCAGCGTGGATATTCCCACGCTGGTCGTATCGGGTGGGCCGATGCTGACCGGCAAATTCAGAGGTCGTGATATTGGTACTTCCGATGTCTGGCGTTTTGGAGAAGCCTACAAACTTGGACAAATGAACGATCAGGATATTGAAGAGGCCGAAGGTGCTATGTGCCGGAGCAGGGGACATTGTGCCGTGATGGGAACGGCCTCCACCATGGCGTGTATGGTGGAAAGCCTGGGTTTATCGCTTCCTGGAAATGCCTCCATTCCTGCAGTTGATGCCCGGAGAAAAGTACTGGCTCACCGCAGTGGCAACCGGATTGTCGAAATGGTGAATGAAAATCTGCGCTTATCGGATATTTTGACCAAGCCTGCATTTGAAAATGCCATTCGGGTCAATGCAGCGATCGGTGGTTCGACCAATTTTGTATTACACATGATTGCTATTGCCGGAAGAATCGGGGTTGACCTTAAATTAGATGATTTTGACCGCTGCTCCAAAGGGATCCCGTTGTTGGCCAATCTGCAACCTTCCGGTACTCATTTTGTCGAGGACCTGTATTATGCAGGAGGGTTACCTGCGGTGATGAAGGAAATGGAAAGTTTGTTGCACGGTAGTGCCCTGACCGTAAATGGAAAGACAATTCATGAAAATATTAGCCAGGCAAAATGTTATAATACGGATGTCATTGCCACGTTGGACAAACCGTTTAAAACCGAAACGGGACTCGCGGTACTCAATGGAAATCTTTGTGAAGGGGGTTGTGTGATCAAACCCAGCGCTGCCAGTAAACACCTGATGAAACACCGTGGAAAAGCAGTAGTGTTTGACGATATCGAAGATTATAAACGTCGGGTCGACTTGCCGGAACTGGATATCGATGAAAACAGTATCATGGTTTTGAAAAATGTCGGACCCAAGGGCTACCCAGGTATGCCTGAAGTAGGCAATATGGCATTGCCCAAAAAAATATTGGAGAAAGGAATACAGGATATGGTCCGGATCTCGGATGGTCGCATGAGTGGTACCGGATTTGGGACAGTGGTACTGCACGCTTCACCTGAAGCAGCTGCCGGCGGAAATTTTGCCGTGGTGGAAACCGGTGATTATATTTCATTGGATGTAGAAGCCCGAACGCTTTTGCTGGAAGTAGCTGAAGAAGAATTGTTGCGCAGAAGAAGCAACTGGATTGCTCCCAAACCCATCACCGACAGGGGTTATGTATCGCTGTATATCAAACATGTAAACCATGCCCATGAAGGGGCTGACTTCGATTATTTGGTGGGCAAATCGAGCAGTGAGGTGACCCGGGACAGCCATTGAATAAAAGTGGGTGTTTCGAATCCGCTTGTTTTTAAACCCAGAAGTTGAAATCAAACGGAACCCTTCGGGTATTGTTCTTTATAATTTTCGATCTGGTTATTTATGGAAACCAATCGATAAAGGCACAAGCCATTCCAATTTACCATACGCTTTTTGATCAAGTATAAACAATGATCCGGTGGACGTTTTTACTTAGGCCAGATCCGTATCAAACCGAACCAACTCGATAAATTCTTTTACCCGGTCGTTGATCTGTACCATATCCAGGTTTTTCATTCGGTCAATCGAAAAGGACTCTACACAAAAAGAAGCCATCGCAGAACCAAAGATCACTGCACGTTTCATATTTTCAAAACTCAAATCACCGGTTTTTGCGAGGTATCCAATAAATCCACCGGCGAAGGTATCACCAGCACCTGTTGGGTCAAATACCTGCGATAAGGGCAATGCCGGGGCAAAAAAGATATGTCCTTCAGAAAATAACAAGGCACCGTGTTCCCCTTTTTTAATGATCAGGTATTTGGGACCCATTTTATGGATGACACGGGCAGCTTTGACCAGCGAAAATTCACCAGACAATTGACGTGCCTCTTCATCATTAAGTGTCAAAACATCGGCTTTTTTGATCACTTCCTTTAATCCGTCCAGGGCAATATCCATCCAGAAATTCATGGTATCGAGTACAACCAGCTTGGGTTTTTGGGTCAATTGATTCAATACATTTAACTGAATTTCAGGGGTCAGATTGCCCAGCATGATGTATTTACATTGTTTGTAATCCTCCGGCAATTTCGGATCAAAGTCAGCCAGTACATTCAGTTCAGTGATCAGGGTATCCCTTGAATTCATGTTTTCGTGATATCGGCCTGCCCAGAAAAATGATTTTTTCCCTTCTACGATTTCAAGGCCTGAAGTAATGACACCCCGGTTTTCTAAGGCATCGATTTCAGATTCGGGAAAATCTTCCCCGACTATACTTTGAAGGAAGATCGGTTGATAAAAATAGGAGGCAGCCCAGGAGATATAAGTTCCGGATCCCCCGATGACTCGTTCCGCTTTTCCGTATGGGGTTTCCAGGCTATCGAAGGCGACGGTACCAATGACTAATATACTCATGGATTTAATTTTTTAGGTATAAAAAATAAAGGGCAACCATTCCTGTGATTGCCCGATTTCAGCGCCCCCACCAGGACTTGAACCTGGGACCTGCGGATTAACAGTCCGTCGCTCTAACCAACTGAGCTATGGGGGCTTCCTTTTGGGACGGCAAAACTAAGGATTTATCACCATGTGCCAACTATTTTAATTGATAAATTTCTGGCAGGTTACGCCCATATCCATCGTAATCCAGGCCATAACCGACAACAAATTTTTTACCTATTGCAAAACAATAATGATCCAGTTGCACCGGGACTTCTACCGCTTCTTCTTTAAACAACAAGGCACATACTCTTACGGACAAGGGATAGTAGGAATTTAATACCGGGATAAACCGGTTTAATGTGTGTCCCGTGTCCACGATATCTTCGATCACAATGACATGTTTATCTTTCCATTTAAGGGATACATCGGATTCCATCTTCACGACCCCGGTAGTAGCCAGGCCGGCATAGGATTCAATGCGGATAAATTGCACCGTACATGCAAAATTTAATTGTCGGATCAGATCGGCCATGAAAATAAAGGATCCGTTGAGTATACCGATCATCAATATAGGGGTGGATATGCCGGAATAGGTCCGATTGAGTTGATCTGCCAACGCTTTAATTTTCTCCTCCAACAGGGTTTTGGGGATGAGCAATTCAAACTGTTTGTCCAGGACGGTTACGACCCCGTTCATTGTAATCCGTATTTATCTATAAGGTATACTATAGAAGTCATGGCTGCAGCACCCAATAACAATTCCCTTTTATTTACTGCTTCAAAACGGTCAATTTCAGTATGATGATAATCGAAATACCGTTGACTATCCGGTTGCAGGCTTCCCAGCAGCCCTTTTTGGTTTCTCAATGGGCCGATGTCTGCCCCGCCTCCACCGCTGTTGATTTTAATATCAAAAGGTTCCAATAATCCGGCCCAGCCATTTACTCTTTTAAAATAGTTTTCAAATACATCTTTATCGGCGGAAAACCCCAGTCCCCGCGGCGTAAATCCACCGGCATCGGATTCCAAAGCAAAAAGGTGTTTTTCTTTTCTGGCATTGGATGAATCAGCGTATGCCAATGCACCTCCCAGCCCGTTTTCCTCATTCATAAACATAATCGCCCTTATCGTCCTTTTGGGTTTATAGTTCAATTTTTTCAATTGGTACAGGACTTCAATGCTCTGAACACAACCCGCGCCATCGTCATGGGCCCCCTCGCCAACATCCCAGGAATCCAGATGACCGCCTATCCCTATGATTTCGTTTGGATATTGTGTACCGCTGATTTCTCCGATTACATTATACGAGCTTTTCTCCTTCAGCATCCGGCAGGTATTTCTAACGAATACCTGTACTTTACCTTTTTTTAATTCGCGGCTTAGCAGGTCTGCGCTAAGGGTGCTGATCGCCAGGGCTGGGATTGTTTTTTCTCCTGCCTGAAACAAAGTAGCTCCGGTATGCGGGTGATCGTCCAGTGAGGTGGTCATGCTCCGGACCAGGGCTCCTGCAGCCCCGTATTTGGCTGCTAAAGCCGGTCCCCGACCTCGCTGATCGACAGCACCTCCATAAGCTGCAAAAGTCCTGAGTTGGGTAGGCTCCATGGGCCGGTTGAAAAAGACAATCTTTCCGGAAATGAATGAATTTCCCAGTTTCTCCAATGTATCGAGATTGAATACTTCGATCACCTCGGCGGTGATACCCGCAGGGCCTGACCCGGTTGAATTGCCGAGGGACAATGCTTTCAGATCCTGGGAACCGATAAAAGCAGAGTTGACAATGCGCACGATTTCTTTGTCCCCGCGTACCCAGTGGGGCACCGTACAAGCCTGGAGATATACCCTGTCGAAGCCCAGGGTATCCATGATTTGTTTCGTCAATTCAACCGCGGCTATAGATGCCGGCGAACCTGCCAATCTGCCGGGCGCCTGAGTGGTCAATGACCTCAGCCATTCATAGGATCCGCCCTGGGTCAGGGTATTGGAATAAATCGTTCGAAGTGTCCAGGCGTCCTCATCACTGGTCGATTGAGCCATGGTCGGGGGCAACCAAAAAATAGAGTTGAAAAGGACAAAGAAAACGATTTTTTGATATGACCTTATAGCTTGAATTGATGGCATTTAAATATAAATTTATGGGATCAAGATATCAAGATCTCTGATATTTAAAAATTAATTTGGTTTCATTTGGTTAGGGTCGAGGTAATGTGATGAAAGTTGCATTACCTCTTATTTTTTATCCTAGTTTAAAATAGGAATAAATAGAAAAATCAGCATTGCTATCGATTTGTTTTTTGAGACTTTTGCCTAAATTTCGTCCATCTATTCATGCTGAACCAAACTATTAATTTATATCTATGAAAAGTATATTGTTTTGCTGTCTGATCCTTTGTATCTGCCTGCCTGTCCATGGACAAAATGACGACAATGCCCGTATTACCGGATTAAAAAAAGCCGTTTACAAGGAAATCAAAGAAGATGGCTGGCTCAGTGGAGGTGGATTGGGCCTGGATATGGGCCAATTACTTCAGATTAATCCAAAAGTCGGAGCGGGTGAAAACAGGTTGGGGTTCGGTGGTGCCATTAGTGTGTTTGCAAAATTTAAAAAAGGATTGATGAGTTTCGACAATACCGGTTCACTCAATATGGGTATAGTCAAATTGGGTACCGGGGTATTGGCAAGTACCACCTCTTTCGAAGAAGTAAAACAACCTTACCAAAAATCGATCGATGAACTTCGTATTAATTCCAGGTTGGGATATAAAACCAGTCCAAAGAGCAAATTCAGTTATGCAGCGGACTTTGGATTTATTAGTCAATTGGCACCCACGTATCGAGGCACGGATAATAAAAACTACCTTAAAAAATTTCAAACATCAATCATTACCTCAACCCTGGTGGCCAAATTATTTGCCCCGGCTTACGTTACGTTTGCTCCGGGTCTGGACTACAAGCCCGGAAAAACCCTTTCCTTTTTCTTGTCTCCATTTGGTTTTAAGTCGGTAATCGTGGCGGACCGTGACCTGGCGAGATTAAATATTCACGGTAACAAATGGAACAGCGTCGATGATTTTAAGTTGTCAGACAGTCAGCTGGGCGGATTGCTCAAAGGGAACTTTACCGAGAAATATTCCAAAGACCATGTGGTCGTGACGAGCCGGATGACCTTGTTTTCCAATTACCTCCATGAACCAGGGAATATAGATATCGACTGGATCAATGAAGTCGGGTTTAATATTTTTAAAGGGTTTCAGATCAATCTATGGTCCAATCTTTTTTATGACCATGATGTTCAGGTTCAGGTCACCGATTACGATCAGGTCGGAGGGGTGAGAGGTACTGGAAGAAGAGTGAGTTTTACGGAACAACTTTTAATAAAATACAATGTCATTTTTTAAACCAGCAGGTGGCAGGGTAATTTCCGATAATTTTAGCTGATGAAAAGAAGTATCACCCGGGCAAGATGAAATCACTTCACCTGGCAGTGCCGGCTATCCTGCTGACCATAGGCAGCACGGTCATGATGTTTGTGGATGGGTCATCCTGGGCCATAGGTTTGGCTTTAGGCATCGTCGCACTCGTAGTTATTTTTATGTTGAGGGAAGCCATTGATTGGAAATATTACCTTAAACACCCTCCGAAACTGGAATTGCCGGTGTTGAATTTTGTAAAAAAAGTACCCTATTACAAACAGCTTTCAGAAGAGGATAAAAAGAAGTTCCGTCAACGCCTGGCCTTATTTGTCATAGCTCATCAATATCGGTTACAATCGACGGCCGGTGCAGAGGACGATGAACGTATTGAAGCTCCTGAGGATCTCAAAGCAGTATGCAGTATTCCGGCGATCATCTTATTGTTTAATCAGGAAGATTATTTAATCCCTAAAATAGAACAAATCGTTTTTTACCGTCATCCTTTCCCCAGCCCGATATTTAATGTGCTGCACCATTGTGAGTGGAATGAAGAAGACAAGGTGCTTGTTTTTTCTATCCCCCATCTGTACAAAGGGGTTATAGAACCTTTTATTTATTTTGATCTTGGTTTGTATGAATGGATGCGGGCTCATGGAGCTATCCTGCAGGAGGTGTACACCTGGGCTCAATTTGAAGAAAAGTACCAGATCACCCAAGCTCAAATAGTCCAGGCGATAGGATTGCCCCAACCGGATCTGAACGCAGTGTGTCAGGTATTGAATATTCATCGATCCTATTTGAAGGAATTGTAATACTTTTGCTTTTACCTCCTTGCCTGATGAATTATAATGATATTCAAAACCTGCCGTATGACCTGGTCCAGAAGATCAAATCAGGTGAAAAAAAATCATTTGAACTACTCTATGATCAATATGCCCCGGCATTGTATGGCATCATTCTGAAGATTCTCCAACAGGATACGGCCTCTGCCCAGGACAGTTTGCAGGACAGTTTTGTTAAAATCTGGAAAAACATCGCCGCATTCGACGAATCCAAAGGATCTATCTTTACCTGGATGCTGACGATAGCACGCCGCACGGCTTTGGATAAGCTCGATAGTATCAGAAATAAAAAAATCCAAAACCTGGATTCCCCCGTAAATATTACACAAAACCAGTTTCATACCCACTCTTCGATAGATGGTATAGGGGTAAACGAACTGGTAAACCGACTGCAACCTGACCACCAAATCCTGATTTCCCTGGCTTACTTTCAGGGGTATACTCAAGAAGAAATTGCTCAGAAACTTAATATGCCTTTGGGAACCGTAAAGACAAAAACTCGTGCCGCCATGCAAGAACTAAGAAATAGAATAAAATAATGGACCCGAAAGAATACATCTCATCGGGTAAACTGGAAGAATATGTCTTAGGTTTAGGGAGCTCTGAATCTATGCAGGAAGTCGAATGTATGGCTAGAGTATTTCCTGAAGTCAAAGTGGAAATCTTAGCCCTTCAAATCACGCTGGAAAAAAATATAATGGAAACCCAGGTGGCCCCTCCTCCCCACCTGAAAAAACAAATCCTGGACACTATTGACCAACTGCCCAATGAAGTAACGACTCCATCACCTGCTATACCCACCGGGAGTGCCCCTGCTGTTAAAAAAGGTAAGTGGTTTTCCGGGTTAATAGCTTTATTGCTGCTTTTATTGGCAACCCTATCCTTGCTGAATTTTCGTAAAAACCAACAATTGACTGCTGAGCTGGACAATTATAAGTCAGAACAACTGGAACTCAACAAAAATGCCGAAGAACTCAACCGGATGTTGGAAGTCAGAAAACATGAATTGAGATTGCTCCGCGACCCGGGAATGGCTGCTATTACCCTGACTGGTACACCGCTTTCTCCCGCTTCTCTGGCTAAAGTCTATTGGGGAAAAACCAATCAGGAGGTATATCTGGAAGTGCATCAATTGCCGGCCCCACCAAGCGGCAAACAGTATCAATTATGGGGCATCGTACAGGGGAAACCCGTCGATCTGGGTATATTCGATATCCCGGCCCCTTCTGATTCCGCTTTGATCAAGATGAAGGATGTGCAGGGCGTCACCACGTTTGCCGTTACCCTTGAACCCACTGGAGGCAATCCCGATCCAACCCTGGATCAAATGTATGTTGCAGGAAACGTTCAGTAAATCGTCATCCGAAAAGCTTTAGACCCATGCTTCGGACCGAAGAATCGGTCCCTCAATTATTCTCTGCTTCCGTCTGAGGTTTTGGTGGTTCGTTTTCCTTTAAATTTTTTACGGCATCATTAACTTCTTTGGTTGCTTTGTTCAATTTATCCAACTTTTTTTCCCTTGAATTTTTATTTTTCAAATCGGTATCCCCACTATCCATAGCGCTGTGCATCAGTCCGGCATCCGGATTGATACTGGATCTGAACGTAAATCCTTTAATATCGGTATCCACCAGAATGGTATCCCCTGAAGAGAAAGAACCATTTAAAAGGAATTTTGCCAGTTCATCTATGATATCACCCTGGATCACGCGTTTCAAAGGCCTGGCCCCGAATTGAGGATCAAATCCCAGGTCGACCAATAAATTAAGTGCAGATTCACTCAACTCAATATTAAGATTTTGACGTGCCAGGTTTTTGCGGATTGACTTTAATTGTAAAACCGCTATTTTTTTAATTTCTTCTTTGGTGAGCGGCAAAAACATAATCTTGTCGTCAATGCGGTTGAGAAATTCCGGCCGCATATTTTCTTTTAAAAGATCAAATACTTCCATCTTGGTAGTTTCAATGATCTCGGTGCGGTGTTTATCACCCAGGGCTTCCAGGTCTTCGAAGTTTTCAAGGATTTTATCAGCCCCCATATTGGAAGTCATGATGATGATGGCATTTTTAAAATTTGCTATCCGGCCTTTATTATCCGAGAGGTGGCCGTCATCGAGCACTTGTAATAAGATATTAAACGTATCCGGATGGGCTTTCTCGATCTCATCCAATAAAACAATTGAATAGGGCCTTCTGCGCACGGCTTCGGTGAGCTGGCCACCTTCATCGTAACCTACATATCCCGGAGGCGCCCCGATCAGCCTGGAGACAGAATGTTTTTCCTGGAATTCACTCATATCAATCCGGATGATCGCTTTTTCATCATTGAATAAAACTTCTGCCAAAGCTTTGGCCAATTCCGTTTTACCCACTCCCGTAGGACCCAGGAATATAAAGGAACCAATGGGCTTGTTCGGATCGCCAAGCCCGGCCCTGCTCCTGCGCACTGCATCGCATACCGCTTTCACGGCAGCTGCTTGCCCTATAAGCCGTTTACTTATTTCAACCTCCAATTGGAGTAATTTACCTCTTTCACTTTGCAACATTTTCTGAACCGGGATCCCTGTCCATTTGGATACCACCCCGGCGATGTCATTGGCTGTTACTTCCTGATTCGTAAACCGGATATCTTCGGGTAACTCTTTTAACTTGGCTTCTGCTTCGGCCAGTTTTTTCTCCTCTTCTTTGATGGTGCCATATCGGATCTTGGCGACGACATCGTATTGGCTATCTCTTTCAGCCTTATCTGCCTGGCCCTGCAATGCTTCAATATTTTTTTTGATGGATTGAATCTGGTCGACGATTTCCTTTTCATTTTTCCAGGATGCGCTGGCTATATCCAGTTTTTCTTTCGCTTCTGCCAACATTTTAGTAATGGCAACCATCTTGCCGCTATCGTTATCCCGTTTAATGACTTCTTTTTCAATCTCCAATTGCCTAACCTTTCGTTGTAATTCATCAATTTCATCGGGTACACTGTCCAGCTCCAGCCTCAACTTGGCTGCGGCTTCATCTATGAGGTCGATGGCTTTATCCGGCAATTGACGGTCCTGGATATATCGTCCGGACAATTCAGCTGCTGCAATCAGGGCTTCATCCAGAATATTAATTTTGTGAAATACCTCGTATTTATCCTGAATTCCCCTCAGGATCGATATGGTCTCTTCCGTGCTGGGTTCGTCAATATATACAGTCTGGAACCGGCGTACCAGTGCTTTATCATTTTCAAAATATTTTTGATATTCATCTGAGGTGGTGGCTCCGATAGTATGTAATTCTCCGCGGGCCAGTGCGGGTTTGAGGATGTTGGCGGCATCAATGGCACCCTGACCTCCCCCGGCTCCGATTAAGGTATGGATTTCATCAATAAATAAAATGACCCGGTCGCCCGATTCCTTGACTTCTTTAATTACGCCTTTAAGCCGCTCTTCAAATTCGCCTTTATACTTGGCGCCGGCCACCAAGGAAGCCATGTCCAGGGAGAAGATTTGTTTGGTTTTCAGATTGTCCGGAACATCTTGTCTGACAATCCGCCAGGCAATACCTTCCACAATAGCCGTTTTACCAACTCCGGCCTCTCCTAAAAGGATGGGATTGTTTTTCTTTCTCCTGGAAAGTATATGCAGGATACGCCGGATTTCATCGTCTCGCCCAACAATGGGGTCGAGCTCCCCATTTTCTGCCCTCTCGTTGAGGTTGACGGCATACTTTTCGAGGGAATTGTAATTATTTTCTGCCCCTTGTTCTTTGACTGATCTGCCTTTGCGTAATTCTTTGATCGCATTTTTTATTCCGGCTTCTGTGGCCCCGTTATTTTTCAGTAATTGAGCAGTCCGATCATTGCCGGTAAGGATACCCAACAACACGAGTTCCATGCTGATATAGTCATCTCCAAACTCTTTGATCAGGTTTTTAGCCCTGCTCAATGCCTGATTGGCATCATTGGACAAGGCTTGTTTGATATCGCTCCCTTTTATTTTTGGATACGACTGCAATAGTTTGTCCAGTTCCAATTTAACTGCTGCCACATTGACTCCGCTTTTTTTAAGTAAAAAGTCAGTAACGCTGGACTCGGTGAGCATTACTCCCTTCAACAAATGGGACGTGTCTACCATTTGCTGATCCAGGGATTCTGCGATGCGCTGCCCCTCCAATATACATTCCTGAGCCTTTACTGTAAATTGATCGTATGTCATGTCGTTAAAATATTTTTTCAAATTAATACATATCAATTTAACGACCAAACTGCCCCGGAGGATTAAAAACGAATTTTTGACAGGTATTTGATGGAAATACTGCCGTTCCGGTGTTTGGTTTTATTAGCGACTGTCGTTCGGTCAGGCCGGCTTAAAGCAGTACATTTTGACTTTCGCTACGGTATGATAGTGGATTGGTCCCGGTGATGACTTTAAACAAACGGTTGAAGTGGGAAAAATTGTTGAAGCCGCTTTCAAAACATACCTCAGAAACGGACATATTGGTTTCGCTGAGCAGTTTACAGGCATGGACTACCCGGAAATCATTGACAAAAGTCGTAAAGGTCTTGCCCGTCACGCGTTTAAAATACCGGCAAAATGAAGGTACTTCCATGCTGACCAGGTCCGAAATCATTTCCAGGCTGATTTGTTCTTTAAAATGGGTACGGACATATTCGTATACCTTTTCGATTTTATCGTTGTCTTGTCGTTTTACCAGAAGGGAAGGGCCGGCGACATTTAAAGCCTCATATTCGGTGGATGTGGATAGTCGATACAAAACATCCAGCAACCCCATCAGCCGGTTAAACGGAATTTCATCGATCAGGGATTCGAGTTTGGCCCCTACGGAATCTTTCGTGGTCCCGTAGAATATCAGGCCGGTGGATGCCCGTTCGAAGAGTTGTTCGATGGATTTCATTTCAGGCAAATCAAAAAAGTTTTGACCTAAAAATTCTTTTTTCAGTTGAACCACGATTTCTGACCTCCTGCCGGAAAGCCGCTCGGTAAAGCCGTAATGAGGCAGATTTGGACCAAGCAGGATAAGATCGCCATTTTTAAAATAGGAAATGTGGTTTCCAATATGCCTTTTGGAGGAGCCTAGCTGGACAAAGACCAATTCAATTTCAGGGTGAAAGTGCCAGAACGGCTTTAGGTTAGGTTCAGCTTCTTCAAATTTGCGGAATGTAAACGACTGACCGAAACTAAAATCTATACGCTCTAATACGGGTTTAAGGCCAACTCCTCCTCTCATTTGCTCATGAATTTGATAAATACCAACAAATATGCCTGGGTTAGGTTTTAAGATAAGATGAATTAACATAAAGTTTGCTTAAAATCCCCAACTAAAATTTTGAAATAATATTTATTTCCAATTTGTAATCGGTTAATTTAATACAAATAGTAGCAAATCCAAATGCAGCTATCCAGGGTTTATACCTGTTCATTTGTTGTATTAATTCATTAAACACTATTACATCATGAAAACACTTTTTTTCACCAGCGTAATGATGCTGCTCACTGCAGGCCTCAGCGCATCTGAAGTTTCGTTCAAGCTTACTTCCTACGGACGCACCCTGATATTAAACACTGCCAATTGGACTAAAGCAGACATTCAGGTTGAGATCCAGGATCCTCAGGGCCATATCCTCACCACCCAGGAATATTCAAAAACAGAAGCGGGTAAATTGAAACGATTTAACCTGTCCAGTCTTGCCAATGGAGAATATGTAGTGACATTGTCTGACGAACAATGTACATACAATCAAACCTTAACCCTGGGCACCAAATCCGTCGTCATCCATCCGGAAATTAAAACGTTTATTAAACCACAGATATTGGTCAATCAGTCAACCCTTAAAGTCAATTTCTTGAACCTGGGTAAAACCGCTACACTTAAAATCCTCGACCATCAAAATGAAACCGTGTATCAAACACTGATTGAACAACCTGCATTTAATAAACAATATAATCTTTCGAAACTGGCTAAGGGTGATTATACCGTTATGGTTTCGCAGGAAGACAAGTATTATGCCCAGGCATTTGTGTTGAAATAAAAGGAAATACGAACTGATACTTGAGAACACCCGCGCTTTGCGTCAAAGATTTATTCATACAATCGAGTTAACAGTAAAGTTTTCCTTGTTTTAGCATGGGGTCAAAGGACCCCATCTTTTTCCTTCGGGAGCTGCGATTGACAAAAGATATTACCAGGGTAAATGCCCGCGCTCCGCTTTGCGTCAAAGAATTATTCATACAATCGAGTTAACAGTAAAGTTTTCCTTGTTTTTAGTATGGGGTCAAAGGACCCCATTTTTATTTCAGGTAACAGGGATCAGGGATCAGCGATCAGCGATCAGGTT
>Ga0163150_10006752_pt1 | contig 13859 bp, 10 predicted proteins | sample OliLakLV19P2IB_FD_148628 | JGI IMG/M metagenome (GOLD analysis project Ga0163150, IMG submission 148628) | Freshwater microbial mat bacterial communities from Lake Vanda, McMurdo Dry Valleys, Antarctica - Oligotrophic Lake LV.19.P2.IB | ecosystem: Environmental > Aquatic > Freshwater > Lake >...
TTGTTTGCATAATTGGACGAGCCCGTCTCTGAGTCCGTTATACTTCGCCCTTGCTTCCTGATAGGCAAAGTCATTATCTTTAGCCTTATGCTCCCACTCTGTTTTCTCTTTCCACAATTGCTCTTTTTCTGATTCCAGCTCCCGTATCTTCTTGTCTTTGGGATCTTCGCCAGGTGTAACAGTTCCAGGAGGGGCAGTAGGTAGGTACGGCAGTTGGTTAATAAATCCTAAGTACCCGTCATTTCTATTCCTGGGGATTTTGTAATACCCCCAATGCAAATGCGCTCCGGTTGAAAATCCCGTATTATCCGACATAGCAATGACTTGTCCTTCTTTTACCTGATCTCCTACCTTCACTTTGAAGGATTGTAGGTGCGCCAATATCGATCCCTCACTGGGAGATTCTACTTTCAGGTAGTTTCCATATCCTGTTGCATCAAACGCCGCTTCCATAATTTTTCCATCATGGGGCGCGACAATTTCTGTTCCATTCGGAACAGCATAGTCGAGTCCATTATGTCCCTTGAGATTAAACCGTTTGTATATATCCGGATTCTCTCCGTGTCTTTGTGAAAGTCGATAATTTCCGTTAAACGGTATTCTCATACAATCTCCTTTATTCGCACTGCTTGAATAACTCAATGATCTGCTCATGCTCTTTCTGTACTTGGGTCAATTTGTTCAGGTTATCAATTCCTAAATTTCTGTTTACTAGCAAATTTACATACAGGTAATAAATACTCAATAAAATTAGTACTGATGATAGAACGTAAAAAATTTTATTAAAGAATTCAAATGTTTTCATTTTTTTCTCATCACCTTTCCTCTTTCACTTGCAGTATCTTTATCGATTACTTGATTCCTCTTTTCATTGGTATTTATTTGTTCTGACAATTTCTTCATAAAGTCTTTTATTTCCTTCAATATCTCAACGAGTTCGGGGGATTTACCCTGAAATATTTTAGTAAATTCCTCCAACTTTTTATCTTTTTCCAGGAGCTGTCCTTGCATGGTAGCAAGATCAAGTCCTAATTGAGTGATCCGCTCTTGAGCTTCTTTGAGGAGAGCCTCTAGCTGATCCTGCCTGACTTTATAGGTGGCTATTACTTCTTTAGTCACATCTCTTCCTCCGAATCTAAACTGAGCAAATAAATACCCAGAGAATAGTAATATGAATCCTAAAATGTTTATGTATGGCAACGCATCTTGAATATTCATAGGGTTATTGATTCTTTTTTATCACTGAGAAAGTCTGTTGTTTTTTCGGTCATAGTTAGATCATGTTGAAAATAAATGATCCCCCTGTACCTGTAATATCCCAGACATCGTAAGATAAGCCATTGCCACCGTTATACAATTGTGTCCGTTCGTCGCTTGAAAGTGTCCGCTTCCAGAACGCAGTATCGTCAATTCGACCATCCATATAATCCGTACCCAGCCGTCCTAGTTGCAACCCATACGCAGTATCAGAAGGTCCGACACCTGCTGTTGCTGTCGAATCTGCTGTACCATTATTGATTTGAATATTGAGCGTATCCCCTGCTGCATCGTGCCACGCAACAATAAAGTACCAAGTAGCAGTTGAAGGAGATCCGAGCGTGCTTGCAGCGACGGCAATCCCTCCGCTATTGATATCAAATTGGAATCGGTCGGTACTCTGACGGTAAAAGAGGTTGTATTCCGAGTCGGTATTGTCTGTTTTGGAGAATATACGCCGACTAGAAGCTTTACTATCCAGATATACCCACCCTGCAATTGAAAAATCAATGTTTCCGGTAGAAATACCTGCGTTGTCTACAATGCTCAAGTATTCCGAGCTAGCAGCGGTGAATTGAGCCGCATTACCTATCTTTCCCGCAGCTTGTGTGACGGTGTTGTTGTCCGTTAGCGTATTACTCCCATGCGAATCAACGCGGTTACCAGATGCTTCACCGAGTTTCCAGTACGATATGAGAGAGGTTTTTAGCGCCATAGGCTAGAGATTTTGTCCGATAACGAAGGCGTCGAAGTTGTTTGCAGAAGTGCAGTAGAAGCCGAACATATCAGCCTTAGAGGCGGTTGTCGTTAGGGTAGGAGCTGCCCCACCTGCCCATTTTAGCGTTGAGAACCATGTTACGGTTCGTGATCCTGTGCCATCTTGCAGAAGTCGGATGATGAAGAATTGCCCCACAGATACGTTAGAGACTGCCAGTGTGCGATTGCCTCCAAGAGTAACCCCGTGACGACTTGAAGTAGCCATGTTGAACGTTACCGTTGCTCCATCTGAGTCTGCGGTGATTGCGCCGTAATTTGCATCAAACAGTATCTTTCCCGTTCCTTTCGGTACAAGCTTGAGATCAATATTGGTGTCGCCTCCGGTTGCAGATATGAGGGGAGGATTACCTGTTGCCGCGTTTGTCAGGGTTACTTCATTGACCGCAGATGCTACTTGCGCCACCTTGAGTATTTCGTTTGCATTCGTATCTTGGATAGCTGTTGCATCATTGCCAGTCAGTTTATCGCGTACCCGTTTTATGTGTACGCGGGAGACCACGCCGACGATAGTACATCCGTTACTGTGCGCCTTTGCACTCACCCCTTCTTGGCCTCGAGTTACCCCTGTCAGCGTATTACCGGAAATACCCCCGTACTCGATGTACTCCGCTACCGCCGTATCGAGTGTTGAGGCCCAATCAAAACAGAGCATGCCCCCATCAGTAGGAAGTCCGGAGACAGACGTGAGAACGATACTCGCCGTCTGCGAGCTGTCTATTCCACCGCCTACGTTGAGCGTGGTTGAGAAATTTTGTGGGATGTCCAAAGGTAAAGCCATGCCCTCATACTAGAAGCTACAAGGGTGTATTATGAGCGACTTATGTGAGCCGTACCCGGTTAGCTGCCGGAAGAGGTTTTCCATCCAGAAGAAGCCAGCGGAAGGAAAGTCCGAGAAACTTGAAAGACGCGAGCGCATTTTCGTCGTCTAGTTCAAACTTGATAGAACGGGCATTGAATGATTTTATGATTTCTATTGGTTGATCCGAATTTGCGGTTGTCGTAGCAGCTCCCAGAGATTCTCCCGCTCTAAATGTTCCCATGATATCGTACCCAGGCCCTACCCCTGATACGATAGGAGAAATGTTAAACGATCCGGAAGTAAACACCCCGTCATTGATGATGTAGCCCGTGATCGTTCCCCCAGTGACATCCTTAAACCACAAGACAGGATTACGAAAGATCTTATATTGATCAAATAGTCCCTGCATGAAATTCTTGGTCTGTATCCTCCAGGTGATAGCGGTTCCATTATCATCCGTCCCGGTAAACATCTTCACAATGTAGCCGGTGGTTTCTGCGCAGTAATACAATTCCTCCACTCCATTGGCGTCGTTATAGGTAAAAAAGGCATTGGCCGGTATGCTGTCCCAATACCCCAACCAGGACCCGAAACGCGTATCGTACACGTAGCACTGATTGTTGGTGGTCGAGCTACCTTGTGGGACACAGAGGATATAGAGGTTGCGAAAATAGTACGCACAGGAATTGCCGATATAGGCCAGGTTCACACTCTCCAGCATTGAACCCATAGATATTTTCAAGGATTGCTCTGTCGTTCGGAGCGAGTTGAAATAGTTTTGTACATTTCCCAGGGAGTATATAGCCGCCTTACCGTCTTTCTTCGCCAAGAACCACAAGTCATTATTGACCACCCGAACCGTACGAAATGACTCACAGCCTACCTCGTTCGTGATCAGCTCTACTTGAGGCAGTCCCGCAGTGGTGAAGGAGAATTGCCAGGCGCTTTTATGCTTAAATATGATGACTTTGTTTTGATAGAAGTATATCGCAGTGATACTATCCCCATCATTTTTGGCAATGTCTATCCATGCTCCGGCATAGGCGGTTGAGAAGTCTTCCAGCTGCGCCCCATATCCCGAGTAAGACATACGAGACGGATTCGACGGATCACCAGCCACAAACAAGCGTCCCATCGCGTAGATGATCATGGTTCCCTTCTGTCCGCCCGTTGAGTTTCCCTCTGGAGGAGTAAGGATGGTAGACGGCGTGTCGGTGTCGGTGCCGGTATCGTTATACGCATTCGTGACAACGCTGGCCATCTTGGTTTCTCCGATACCGTTATCCGTTGACGATTTTCGACCGTAGATGTTGTAGCCGACTGCCGAGGCTACCGCCGTCCATGCCAGCGCATTGTAGTTGGTAGCAGACAACGTGGCGTTCCCGTTGGTTATGGCTATAGACGCATGCGCGAGTGTTTCCCCGGTAGCGTTGTACGCCGATACTCGGTACGAATATTTTGTAGATCCTGTTGTTCCTGTTGGGGTGACGGTCAGACTTACCGGCGTGGTTAGTGCGGTAAAGGTGGTTGCTGTTGGTACCCCTCCTGATATGGTTATTTTTACCAGGGCATCCGTACCATTTTCCACGTACAGCGTATCTCGCGCCATAGCAAACTCTGTCCGAAGTGCGGTGGTCATCGTAGCTCCCGATATATTGGTCGGGACATTGGAGCCGTTGTAGTACTGGAGTGCTGTCCCTCCTTCGCGGATAATCCAGCGGTTATTACTGGTTGCGGAGGTATAAAACGGAGAACCACCATAGACACGAGATCCAGAATCAGAGCCAAAATTGATCGTGCCTAATCGTTTCTTTATCCCGTCAACGACCAAGATGGCATTCCTGGCGAAAGACAATTCGTGATCATCAATGAGGGAGTCATCTTGCAGGACATTGACCCCTTTAGGGAATCCGATGACGTATTCGCGCTTCTCCGGGGTATCTTTGGTTGGGATTTTGGGAGCCATGCTCAGTAAGCATCCTCCGGGTCTAGGATCGCGAAGCCGGATGATCCAGCTCCCCGGCGGTCTTGCTCTGCCTCCATTTCCCTCAATATTTCGTCAAACTCCTGAAACGGTACCGATGCTTTCGCATGTTGGGTGATACTCATCCAGTAGCGGGCTTCCGCATAGGCGACGATCATCTCGGAGTATTCGTCCGGCATGAGGATAGTGTCTGCGGATTCATCGATCACGCTCACCCGTTTCCAATACTTTATGTAGTGGACCGCTGCGTCATTTCCATCTGCGGGAATCAGGTAGTACCGTGCGTTAAACCGGTAAAATTTGAAAGAACGACGCAGGGAAGGAAGAGAGACAACGCCCAATGAGTTTTTATAGATACGGTTGTCGTTATAGGGAATCTGATCGTAAAATACTTCCGATATTTTTAGTTCAATAAATTCTTTTAGATCGGTAGGTTCAGCGTACCCGGTTGTCGATCCGGTATTCGTGTTTGACGTATGCGCTCCTTCTAGCCACCACCAATTGCGATTTCTCGCTGCCTTGAAATATGCTTTCGTCAGCCAGTCATAGCGGATGGTTAGTGTGGTGCTGTCAGATGGTGCTGCCGTTTCCCCGAGACGGTATGCAAGTTGTGATTGGAGATTCCCTCCCGTGTAGGCCATATAGCCGGAGTATGGCTAGATAGAGGTGGTATTATGAGCGACTTACCTTTTTAGGATTGAAAGATTTCAGCTTAAAGCGTCCCAGACCGCTTCGTAGTTGGGGAAGTTTCAGGCTCACCGGCTTTGACGGCTTAAAGTTTATAGTCTTTTTAGACGATGTTTTAATCTTGAAATTCTTAAAGGCTGATAGCCCTTTTATTTTCTTTCTTCCTGATCCAGTGCCTTTGATGGATTTTCTCATTTCCTCCAGCTTATTCAGTTGTACCTTAGCTTGATCCAATGAGAGTTTGCCTATTTCTTTCATCTGCAATATATCGTTCTGTTTCTCGGTAATATCTCCCTGATACTTACTGATTATTTTTTTGTCATATACCTTGTCCCCTGTAAGGCTTGGTACAGTAGGACTAAAAGAAGGATCAATGATTGCAGGATTTCCGTTTTCATTGAGATAGTAGATCTTCCCGTTTTCTTCGAGGTAATCCTTTCCAGAAAATTCCAGTTTCTTTTTTGCTAGTTTATCCTGCGCCTTTGCCAGTACTTTCTTTGCATACTCACTGGTGTTAGGAGCGTCCTCGGCAGCTGATACCTGCGATATAATACCGGAAGGATCATCACCATTCTCTATCGCTTCCTCTGCCTGTTTTATGAGTGCATTTACTCTGCGCTCTTCCTGTATAGACTTATAAAATGTATCCTTCTGATCCTGCGGAAGCATCTTGTATGTTTCTGACTGCACATCCCCTAGAGGCGTCTTTTTCTCATCAAAGTACTGTCGTGCTTCAGGAGTTGAGTACTTACCAAAGAGATAGGACTTTGCTTCATTTACTGGGTTCTTGTCTACCTGGAATTGTACCCGCCCTGTCTTTGATTCGCTGTATCCCTTGTCGTAATTCTTCTTCCCTTCAATAGTTTTTTTCAGCTGCGATCCTCCGAATGGGGGAATTACCTTATACAACGGATCTTTCAATCCCTCTGCTGCAAGTAGACCAGAGCTAAAACGGGTTGGATCACCCTTACCGAAAAATTCCTCTCTTTTAGGCAGTTCTATATCCCCTATCTTCGCGCCATACTCTGGGTACAAAGAAGCCGCTGTCTGACCACCTGGGATATTGGACGCAAATTCTCCGGCCAATCTTCCTCCTGCCTTGAACAATCCCAACTTTTTATCTTCTTCTTTTTCAAAGGTCTGTATTGCCTCTATTGTTGCTTGAATAGGATCAAATACCACATCTGAACCTCTTATCTTTTCAGCTCCTCTGTTGAACACGTAATTAGCAACCAAAAGAGTAGCCAGCTTGCCAAATGCTTTTTCATCTACAAAGTCTTTCATCACCCACCAGAGATTGCCGACTTCTAGTTGGAATGGGGCAATAAGCTGTGTCATCTTTGCTTTTTGTAGCAGGGGTACTTCTCCGATCCCTCGCCCTGCTACCAGGCTCCTGGTTATGTCGTCCGCATACTTAGCCGGGTTTTGTATTCCTTCGCTCAATGCTTTTTCATAGTGGGAGTTCCATATAAACTTAGTGCCTACCTCGTCGAGTGCGCCGGTCATCCACTTCGCAAACTTCCCTACGTTTGCAACCATGCCCGTTTCAAACTTGTTGAAAATATTAGAGGAGTATCGTTCCCTGATGAATATAGATTGATTCATGGGTTTATTCTCTATAAACATAGACGCAAGAGACCGTCCCATTCCTTTTGATGCGTTCACAGGATTTGCACTCGCGATACCCTGGGGAACGTTGAATATCTGAGAAATAGCAGAAGATACATTGCCTATGACTGCGTTCGCCTTCACCCTGCTATTGAGCCAGCTTATAACTTGAAATGTCTTTCTGCCTCCCGGGATCCATTTCTGCGCAGACCTATCTAACGGGTTGGTCTTTCCAGCAAGATCATTAGAAAAGTCCTGAAGGTACTCTATGAAGTTATTGATCCGCGCTGCGTTTGGTGTTCCTTCCGTTGTTTGCCCCGCCAATTCCTCCGCAAGATTCCGAAACGTTGCAGTCTGAGGATCTATATTCTTAGCGTATGACGCGGCTTTGATATAGTCCAGAAATCCACCCACTGCGTCTTCCTCGGTCATCACTCCGAGTCTCTTTTGCATGAATGATGCATATTTAGACTTAGGCTTCGTAAACTCTGATACACCGGAGAGGTTCGATGATATGTTGGCCGGAGTATCAAATATGTTCATCAGACCCCGGAATCCCTGCGCCATTTCCTTGAAGTGGCGGTAGTAGTCGCTTCTTTTCGGTACGATCTTCTCGGGATTATTCCCGTAGATACGACGCCTTGATTGATTCACCTGGTCAAGCATGGTGTCGTATTGCTTGCGAAACCACTGATCAGATTCGACGATACCTTGCCATTTGGTAGGGAACATTTTTTTTACCTCATCCAGTGACATCTTCCCTTCTCCGTAGTTTTGTATCGCTGCGCTTTCCTTACTCCCCTTCCCGATCTTGAACCGCTTGATAATGTCAGTATCCAAAGAGTCCGACCATGTTTTCAGATCGTCTACGTATTGCCCTTTTGCACGATCAAACGGATCAAGGACCGCATGCTTCACCTGATCAAACCGCTTGCCATACACAGCCTTGAAGTTGCGCGTTAGATCCCTATTCCCCGCAGAAAATCCACTGATATCATTGAGCTGCTCTATGTTTCGAGAAGCCGGTGACATCGTGGCTTTACGGAACATATTACCTACCCCTTGTGCCTGATTGCCGGGAGTAGCAGCGATAGTTTGATTGCGGACAAACCGCTGCCACTCATCAAATTCTCTCTTTGCGTTTTCTTTCAATAGATTCTGATTTTGTTCTATGATCTTCTGTTTTGTTTCCGGTGATGCCTGCGCGTTGTACACCATGTCTTGCACCTGATTTGCCTGTTGTCGCAGCTCTTGTGCTTCCATTAGCTCCGGAGGCTTCTTCACGCGAAGATCAGCACCCGACGGGAGATCAAGTGCCATTCTTAGTGCTTGCTCATCCGATAATCCCCCATTGGAATGATTCTCTCGCACAGATTCAACGACGGATTCTACAAGCTTCGGATTACGCTTACGCAGTGTTTCGATATCTCCCTCAAGAAACGATTGAGACTTCGCCATCTGTTTGACCTTATTGATATTTGCTATGACCTCAGGGGAATAAGATCCCCGTATTGCTCGTGCTGCCTCTGCCTGTGTCTGGTTGATTGCCAGTTGTTCAGATCCCTTCTGCTCTAGCTGTGTCGCCTGATTGAGAAGATCAGTCCTTGGAGTGACAGACCCTGGTGTCAGAGGATCGGTGGATTGGGGCTTATTCTTTGCCTCCACATATACGTCTGTGACTCTGTTGCCATTGTCAATCTTATAAAAACTACCTGTTTTTTTTGTAACTTTTCCAAATTGTGATGCATATTTTTCATCTGGAGTCCAAAACTGTCTATTTTCTCCATGCCCACCCTGGTATAGAGTTATGTTATCCTCTCTCCGTATTACTGGAACGTCCGCGTACCCACCACCATTTGAAAACCTGCTTTTTTTCCAGACACTGACAGTTTTAGGCTGTACAGACTGTGGAATAAGACGGTTATCTACGTTTGTAACGTTGGTATACGATCCTGGCACTGCCTTTGTACGTAGATCCGGATGCAAGATATCCGCTTGCTTTGTATCTGCTGATCCTTGGATAAATCCCGCATCATTGGGATATTTCTGCCTCATAATAGGCCCAAACTTCGCCTTAGACGCCTCATCCATACCTTGAAAGACTTTGAGATCCGATAGTCTGCCTTGCTCTACGTTGTATGTTCCATCGGTGGCAACCGCAGGACTGTTGTACGTTGTTTTTCCCGTTAATGGATCGGTTTTTATAGCTGGCTTACCTCCGGTGAAGTCGACAAACCCACCGCGATAGTCTCCCGTTCTAGGAAGTCCCAGAGATTCGCGCAGATCCCCATAAAATACTGGCTCTTTCCCTACATGTTTTTTGCCTGCAAACCTCCCCATTTCATCTCGGATAAACTGATTCACCACATGCGCTGCGTTCGTTCCGTCTGGTAGTTTTCCTTTTACAACGCTGAGGAGCTTGTTTCTCACTACTCCTAGTGCACTGCCTCCACCCTCTACCCCTGCGCCAAGTGTTGCACCTATTCCTACTCCAGCAAATACATTCATGGCTAGGTTCTTGTAGTACTCATTGTCATTTTTTATATCCCTTCCTTGAGATAATGCAGATATTCCACCACCGACACCACCAAGAAAACCCCCTTGTAACGCCCCTCTTTTCACTGCGTACTTAAACGTATTTTTTCCGGCCTCCTGCAATGATTGTTTCCCCATGTTGAATAGATTTGCTCCTCCATATGCGGTGAATGCGGGCTCTACTGCTCCTGCAACATTGCCTACATACTGTTTTGGTGTTTGTGGTGTCACTGCGCCTGCTTGTGGATTGAATATATTTCCAAGCTGATACCCAAATCGTCCAGCTGGGCTTTTCATGCTTTCATAACTGGGAAGCTGACGACCACTTATGGTGTTTCCGATCACTCTGCCTACATCAGATGCTGGGTCTAGTATTCCTTGTCCTACGACGGTATTAGCAATCATTCCGGGGATGTTGGCCACAGTATTTCCGACAGTTCCTCTCATGGTGTTAGGAGAAAACGGCTGTATCTGCGGTATAACCCGATTCGGACGAGGACTTTCAATGAAATTCTGAGCTGAAACAATACCTTTTCCTATTGGAGAATTACCAAACGATATAAACGCGTCGTTGGCTCCTCGCATCAGCTGTTGCCCAAACGTGGGTTGTGGTTTCTGAGGAACGGGGCTCACGAGTTTTTGAGATCCACCGAAGAAATCCCTAGCGGGCTGTTTGAGTGTGCCGAGAAAATTGCGGATTTTGTCTTGGAACATACATAGTGTTTATTCGATTATGTTTCCTTGCTGATCACGTTTCTTACCGTCTTTTCCGATGATGTATCCTTGCCCCTGTACGCCTGCTTGCTGCTGCGGAGTGATAGCTGCTAGAGCATTGCGCTGATTGGCTGTTTGCAAGCTAAATTGCTGTTGATAGGCGTCTGGGTTTTGTCCAGCTATTGCGGTCTTCACATTCACCCCCTGAGCCTTGAGCATCTCCACCTGATTAGCAAACTGAGCTTGCATATTCTGTACTTCAGCGGCCCTCTGCCTGATCTGATCCAGATAGCCTTTTACTGCGGAAGCCTGAGAGAGATCATTGTTAGCGATCGCTGATGCAATCTGTTGTTTCCCCTGTTGATACGTCAGTCCGAGCCTGGCCAGTTCGCTATCTGCTTGGCGTTTATAGGTATCAAATTGACGATCTATTTCACTCCCGGACCGCTGTTGCTGCTGCAAGGTGTTATTTCTCAGTTGTCCGTACTCCTGATCACCACGATATTGCTGTTCCTGAAAAGATGAAGAGTCCAGAGAGCCGAGATTCGAGAAGATACCGGAGCGTTGCCGGTTCAGATCCTGGTAGGTTTGTAGCCCCTGGCGCAGTAGACTACCAAACTGGCTATCATTTTCCTGCTTGCGTACGGTTGCGGTCTGTTGTGCATCGCCCAGTGCGCCCTCTATATCGCCCTTAGAGAGTGCGTATGACTGATCGAGCTGTCCGCCCTGCTGTTCCAGTCCTTGCCGCGCTACACCGTACTGATCACGCAGAATGCCTATATCCCCTTGTCCTGTTTCTTGTGGGGCTGTTGGACCCTGGAGAGAGAATTGTTGACCGCCACCTGCACCAGCTCCCTGACCGCTCGTCTGAGGTTGATAGGTTGGTTGTCCTTGTGAGTTCAGACCAGGACCATAAGGAGCTTGGGTCTGTTGCTGGAGACCTTGTCCGTAGGTTCCGGTGCTGACTTGCGCAGATCCAAAAAGACTGCTTCCGCCCTGCGCTGTTAAAGGTTTTTTAGGAGAGACTACTGACTGTATTTTTTCGGTTATTCCAAACTCGGGTAGTCTAAATCCTCCTACGCTCCATGATCCTCCTCTGACTGCCATATTTGCTCCTTAGTGATATAATTCTGTGTATATGAAAAGATTTATAAGATTATTTGTTGTTCTATCTCTATTTATATTTTTCTTCGTTACCCGTATTCTGAATGAAGAGATATAGGATTATGAGCAACTTGTTATGGAGAATTACCAAGCAGTTATTTATCTTCGGAGCTGCGTGTTTCACCTTCCTCATTCTTGTCGTAATTGGATCGATGTACTGGGATATGTACCAGGAGAATAAAGTTCTTGGAATGAGTGCTGCGATTAGTCCTACACCGATACCTACGTTTACCCTGACACCAACACCCACTGCTAAAATCCAAAAGAAAGCATACGTTGCTCCAGTGAAGGACACTGATCCCGCTGTTCACTGTCAGAGACACCCAAATTGTGGAGGAGGAAGCATCCCACTAAAACAGAGCGAGTGCAGCAACATGACGTGTTGTGGTAATCATGATGGAACGTGGAAGTTTGTTCCGAAGAATCAGTGTAATAATGGATCATCTGCCACAACTTCAAACAATTCTGAGGCTGAGTTATTGAGGATGAAAATACAGGCGATGAATGAAACAAGCAAAAGTATTCAGGACTCTATCGACTATATGAACGCATCGCGGGATACCTACAAAACGCTTGGAAAAGAAACAGAAAAAAATATACAAAATATTGGACCGGGTCCGAATCAGTACAACCCTTCACCCATAGACAGCGGAAAACGTTGTTATTCTTCGTGGGATGAATATTTCAAAGCTCATCCGGGATATGTGGGGAATGTCGCAGGTCTTGGCTCCAATCCTCCGTGTGAATGATGAAAGCACAACAAACTCTCCTTATCTAAAAGGCTTTCCCCTACCCCTATATCTAGCTACATTCTCTTCCTGGTTCCGTAGAGAGTACACCCGCATTGATATATTATTTATGAGCAGGACTTGAAATAATCTCACCTGACACAATAAAGAACTCTTTCTATGTTTATGTTCCGGGAAACGTGCATTTCAGAACAACATAGACGCGGCACGTCGGTTGCCTTTTTCCTCAGGCTGTTCTATCCCAACAAAAAAACTCCCCTGGTAGATCAGAGGAGTTTGATAGATGTATAGCTAAAAAACTATCTTTTGTCAAGTATTGATCTACCAAGACTGTCTTACTAAGGGAAGGATAACAAGGGGGATTGTGGATTATGAGCGACTTTTATTTGCGGTACTTAATCACCTTTTCAGGGACACCGCCTACACAAGTAAATGTTGTTCAAGGTGTGGTCAAATAGGAAATAGAAACGACAAATTATTCAAGTGTCCTTGTGGACACGTCGACAATGCTGATGTGAACGCTGCTTTTAATATAGCGTTTTTGTCGGATAGCATTAGTCAATTGCAAAGAGAAAAGAGTTCTTTGCAAGCGGAGTCTGATACCCGCCAAAAGGCAACGCAAAGAAGCTATGCGACCTTAGAACCCCACTGGCTTTAGCCGTGGGAGTATGTCAGTGTTATGCTACTGTTCTTGTTTTCATGAAGACATCTGTGGAGTAGGTGGCAGCTGTGATGGTGCCTGTGTTCCCTCCACTACCAGAATCTGTAGCTGAGCTGCCTGATCCCTCATCGAGTTTATACCATGAAAATTTCGTAGGATCACCTGAGCCTGTATAATACATACTTGCTATCTGAGTGGCAGTTAACCCCGATTGATAGAATCTTAAATCATCCAAGAGGCCTTTAAATGGCAGATCTAATACACCTCTTAAATTTCTACCTCCTAAATATACAGGAAACCCAAACGAAGAAAAACTATTAGGGCTGTTAGTAGCTGTAGCTGTTACTGCTTGTGAGACACCATCAATATATATCAATCCAGTATTAGTAGATGGAGTTGCCACCACTGCTATATGGTGCCATAGGCCATCATTAAAGCGGTAAACTGTAGTATTTGCAAAAGCATAATTTTTAGATGTTGAATCCCTTATTTCAACAAAAACTCCTCCTTTTAAATATCCCCCCCCGCCTGTATTAGCAGAATTTAATAAAAGCTGAATTATTAGTGAGAATCCTGTATCAACTTCTCCAATTATTGCCTGACGAGCCCCATTATCAGTTATCTTAAACCAACTGCTTATGGTTACAGTCCCAGCAGATAGAGTAGAGCAAAAAGCTCCAAATGTTCCAACATTAATAGAAGAAGTGCTACCATTAAAATTCAAACACGTCCCAAAACCTCTAACTAATTGTCTTGTTCCAGCTGTAGTACGTGTTCCTGCTGTAGTTCTAGGCATATATCAGTAATCTCCTTCCGTAGGAGACACTATGGAGTCTCCGACTTTGAATTCATTAGTTCTGCTGCTTTTCTGGCTTCCTCTTCTCTAACTTGATCTTTGCTTGTTTTAGGTAAGTCCCCAGGTTC